>WFLX010248728.1_pt1 | contig 18211 bp, 13 predicted proteins | sample 4967041 | NCBI WGS metagenome assembly WFLX01 (sample SAMN12857096, study PRJNA449069) | gut metagenome | isolation source: stool from male and female vole | host: Microtus ochrogaster | place: USA:Florida | collected 2017 | reverse complement strand
GGCGCTGATTGCCAAGGCAGATCAGCCGGCATTAGATTTTGGTAAGCATGTTATTCCCTATTGCCATGAAAAGGGAGCTCCTCTGTATGCCTATGAATTTACAGGCTATTGGAAGGACGTAGGAACGCTTAGCTCCTACTGGGAGGCTAATATGGAGCTGATTGATATTGTTCCTGAATTTAACCTCTATGAGGAGTATTGGAAGATATACACCAAGAGCGAGATTCAGCCGCCTCAGTATATAGATGACGACAGTGTGGTGGAGCGGAGTATTATCGGTGAAGGTACAGATATTTATGGCAAGGTATATAATTCTGTTATTGGCTGCGGGGTTACTATCGGCAAAGGTACGGTAGTGCGGGATTCCATTATTATGAATCAGACTCAGATAGGTAACGGATGTGAATTGTATAAGGCAATTGTTGCCGAGAATGTACAGGTTGGCAACAATGTGAAGTTGGGTGTAGGCGGGGAGGCGGAGAATGACACCGCACCTCATATCTATAACCATGGAATAGTAACTGTTGGAGAAAAGAGCGTAATTCCTGACGGCGTTAGCGTAGGTAAGAATTCTGTAATTTTTGGTGTTACATCAGCTGCTGATTATAAAGATTCCTATCTTGCAAGCGGCAAATCATTGATTAAGGCAGGTGAAGAATAGTGAGAGCGATTGGAATTATTTTAGCAGGCGGAAATAATCATAGAATGAAGGAGCTGTCACAGAAGCGTGCGGTTTGTGCAATGCCAATTGCCGGCAGCTACAGGAGTATAGATTTTACTCTGAGTAACATGTCCAATTCACATATTCAGAAGGTTGCCGTTTTGACACAGTATAATGCAAAGAGCTTAAATGAGCATTTGAATTCTTCAAAATGGTGGGACTTTGGACGTAAGCAGGGCGGACTTTATGTATTCACACCGGTGGTGACGGCGGATAACACTAACTGGTACAGAGGAACCGCAGATGCCATGTATCAGAATTTAAGTTTTTTGAAAAACAGCCATGAGCCTTATGTGGTGATTGCTTCCGGCGACGGTGTATATAAGCTGGATTTTAATAAGGTGCTAGAATATCATATTGAGAAAAAGGCTGATATTACTGTGGTTTGCAAGGATATGGAGCCGGGTACCAATGTGGAGCGCTTCGGTACGCTGTGCATGAATGAGGAGAACCGCGTTGAGGAGCTTGAGGAAAAGCCTCTGCAGGCAAAGACCAATACCATTTCCTGTGGGATTTATGTGGTTCGACGCCGTCAGCTCATTGAAATGATTGAGAAATGCGCAGAAGAGGATCGCTATGATTTTGTAAGAGATATTTTAATACGATACAAGGATGTCAAGCGCATTTACGGATATAAGATTACGAATTATTGGCGCAATATAGCATCCATTGAGGATTACTATGGTACTAATATGGATTTCCTGAGGCCGGAGGTTCGCAATTATTTCTTTAAGCAATATCCGGATATTTATTCCAAGGTGGATGATCTGCCGCCTGCAAAATATAATGTGGGGGCAAACATTAAAAACAGCTTAATTTCCAGTGGTTGTATTGTGAATGGAAAGGTGGAAAATTCCGTTATATTTAAAAAGAGCTATATCGGTAATAATTGTGTAATCAAAAATTCCATTATACTGAATGATGTTTATATTGGGGATAACACTTACATTGAAAATTGCATAGTTGAGAGTCGTGATACGATTCGGGCAAATTCTACCTTTGTGGGTGAGAACGGAATCAAAATTGTGGTAGAGCGCAATGAAAGGTATGTCATGTAACAAAAGGTAAAACTTGAGGATAAGGGGGCAGTACAGATGCAGANTACAGACGTTCGGNTTCGCAAGATTGCAAAAGAAGGNAAGATGAAAGCAATTGTTTCCATTACCTTGGATGATGAGTTTGTGGTACATGACATCAAGGTCATTGAAGGGGAAAAGGGATTGTTTATTGCCATGCCAAGTAAAAAGGCGACAGATGGAGAATACAGAGATATTGCGCATCCTATTAATTCTTTAACCAGAGACAATATGCAAAGGATAATTCTGGAAGGTTATGAGAAAGCGTTGGCGGAGCCCATGGAGGAAATATAAGCCAAGCAATAGGACAAGGGATTNCTAAGGNTTAGAGAGGCTNTTAGNNGANGACAGCNTCTCTTGAATTTTTGTTTGAAGATTAAAAGAAAATCTTTTAACTTTAATTTGAGGAACAAATGGACATGCGAGTATGTCCGCTTGACCCATGGAGACAAAAATGAGATAATAAGTAACAGAATTTATAAAGTCGGGTGTGCTGATGGATATGCAGACAGTAACGACGGAAATGAGGAGACATGTATATTATCGTTGGCTTGGGCAATCCAGGCAGGCAATATGAAAATACAAGGCATAATATTGGCTTTGACGTAATAGACAAATTAGCGGAAGAAGAAAGTGTTGCCGTGCTGGAAAAGAAGCATAGGGCAATTATCGGCAAGGGATATGTGGCAGGACAGAAGTGCATTTTGGCGAAGCCTCAGACATTTATGAACCTGAGCGGTGAGAGCGTGCGGGAATTAATTGATTATTATAAGGTGGATGAGAGGGCGCAGCTGATTGTAATTTCCGATGATATCAGTCTGGACGTGGGGCAGCTGCGTATTCGCAAAAAGGGCAGTGCTGGTGGGCATAACGGACTGAAAAATATTATTGCACATCTTGGGCATGACAGTTTTATCCGTATCAAGATGGGGGTAGGTGAGAAACCAAAGGGCTATGATTTGGCAGATTATGTTCTGGGGCATTTTTCTGCGGGAGAGCGCAAGCTTATGAATGAGGCGGCGGGAAGGGCGGCAGGGGCAATACGCACGATTATCACTCAGGACGCAGATGTTGCCATGAATGCATATAATAGGAAGAATGCAGAATAAAATACAGTTTTAAGGAGGCGTGCTATGCAGGCACTACTTGCTCCCTTAAAGGAGCTTGCGGAGTATGCTCAGGTACAGGAGTCGATTAAAAAAGGAAAAGCTCCCGTGGCGCTGAGCGGTTGTGTGGATTCTCAAAAGCTGCATATGATTTATGGACTGAGCAATGACTTGAAATATAAGGTCATTGTTACTTATAGTGACTTGAAGGCAAAAGAAATTTTTGAGGAGTACAAGTTTTATGACAAAAATGTCATGTTGTATCCTGCAAAGGATTTGATTTTTTTTCAGGCGGATATTCACGGCAATCAATTGACCAGAGAGCGAATCCGTACCCTGCGTCGTGTGGCGGAGCGTAAGCCAGTTACGATTATCACTACTTATGCGGCGCTTATGACTCCTCAGGTGATGTGGGCGAAGGAGGATGTGATAGAGGTGCGCAGGGGAGGAAGTCTGAATGAATCCGACCTTGCAAAGCGACTGGTGGCAATGGGTTATGAAAAAAGCTATCAGGTGGAGAGTCCGGGTCAGTTTTCCGTTCGCGGCGGCATTGTGGATATTTTTGATTTGACGGAGGAGAATCCTTACCGTATTGAATTGTGGGGAGATGAAGTTGATTCTATACGCAGCTTTGACATTTTGAGTCAACGCTCCATCGAGAAGCTGGAGAGCATCAGCATTTTCCCGGCAACAGAGTTTGTAATGACGAAAGAGTGTGTACAACAGGGGCTTGAACGTCTTGAAAAGGAAGCGGAGAAGCAGGAACAGATTTTTCGAGACGCCCATCAGCCTGAAGAAGCGCATCGTATAGTCACACAGGTAAAGGAGCTGAAGGAACAGCTTCTGGAGTTTCAGAGCAAGCTGAATCTTGAGGGTTATATCCGTTATTTTTATGAAGAGACAGAGACGCTGCCGGAGCTGCTTCTTAGGATTGAGAAGGAAAGCGGCAAAAAGTGTCTGGGCTTCTTTCTGGAAGAACCCGGGCGGATAAAGGAGCAGGCAGACGCGGTGGAGCTGGAATTTCGCGAGAGTATGGAGCAGCGAGTGAAGAAAGGTTATATCCTGCCGGGGCAGATGAATATTTTGTACAGCGGTGAGCAGGTGGCGGCAAGGCTTTTACAGGGCAGTGTGGTGACCATTTCCACCATGGATGTACGAAACGGATTTTTTAAGCCTACAAGAAGGTTTGATGTAGATGCCAGAAATCTGGCGCCCTACAATAACAGCTTTGAGGCGCTTGTCAAGGATTTAAAGCTGTACCGCAAAAAAGGTTATCGCGTACTTTTGCTATCCGGTTCCCGGACCCGTGCAAAACGTCTTGCGGAGGATTTGCGTGATCAGGAGCTTTCGGCAGTTTACACTGAGGATCCTATGCGCGAGGTGCTGTCAGGTGAGGTTCTCACCTATTATGGGCATGTGGGAAAGGGCTTTGAATATCCCATGCTTAAATTTGTGGTATTGTCTGAGACAGATATATTTGGTGCGGAGAAGAAAAAAAAGAAAAAAAAGAAGCTCTATCAGGGGCAGAAAATTCATGATTTCAACGAGCTTAAGGTGGGTGATTATGTAGTGCATGAAACCCATGGGCTGGGTATTTACCGGGGAATCGAAAAGGTGGAGATGGAACGGGTTGTCAAGGATTATATCAAGATTGAATACCGTGACGGCGGTAATCTCTATATTCTTGCCACCGGTCTGGATGTAATTNAAAAGTATGCTTCCGCGGACGCTGCAAAAACACCGAAACTGAACAAGCTGGGTACCAAGGAGTGGGAGCGCACTAAGACAAAGGTGCGCACTGCAGTGAATGAGGTGGCNAAGGATTTGGNGGAGCTTTATGCCTTAAGGCAGCAGNCACAGGGGTATCAGTATGGCAANGATACCGTATGGCAGCGGGAATTTGAAGAAATGTTTCCCTTTGAGGAGACGGATGACCAGCTTGCCGCTATCACAGATACCAAGGCGGACATGGAGAGCGGGAAAATTATGGACCGGCTAATCTGTGGTGATGTGGGCTACGGGAAGACAGAGATTGCTATTCGTGCCGCCTTCAAAGCAGTTCAGGAGGGCAAGCAGGTAGTATATCTGGTGCCGACCACAATTTTGGCGCAGCAGCATTATACCACATTTGTCCAGCGAATGAAGGATTTCCCCGTGCGCATTGATATGATGAGCCGTTTCCGGACTCCGGGAGAGCAAAAAAAGACCATTACCGATTTGCAGAAGGGTTTTGTGGATATTGTTATCGGCACTCACAGAGTGTTGTCTAATGATGTAAAATTTAAGGATTTAGGGCTGCTTATTATTGATGAGGAGCAGCGTTTTGGCGTGGCGCATAAGGAAAAAATCAAAAAGCTAAAGGAAAACGTGGATGTATTGACGCTGACCGCTACCCCCATTCCCCGAACTTTGCACATGAGCCTGATAGGGATTAGGGATATGAGTGTGCTGGAGGAGGCTCCGGGCGACAGGCTTCCTATTCAGACCTATGTAATGGAATATAATGAAGAGATGGTGAGGGAGGCGGTTGTACGCGAGCTTGCCAGAGGCGGACAGGTTTATTATGTGTATAATCGTGTGAATAATATAGCGGATATTGCCGCAGGGCTTGCCAAGCTGGTACCGGAGGCAGCGGTGGCATTCGCCCATGGGCAGATGAAGGAGCATGAGCTGGAGCGGATTATGTTTGATTTTATCAATGGGGATATTGACGTGTTGGTGTCCACTACCATCATTGAGACGGGATTGGATATTTCTAACGTCAATACCATGATTATCCATGATTCCGATAATCTGGGCTTGTCCCAGCTCTATCAGTTGAGAGGACGCGTGGGGCGTTCTAACCGGACCGCCTATGCCTTCCTTATGTATAAGAGAGATAAAATGCTAAAAGAGGTGGCTGAGAAAAGGCTGGCGGCAATTAAGGAATTTACGGATCTTGGCAGCGGCTTTAAGATTGCCATGCGTGATTTGGAAATCCGTGGAGCCGGCAACCTTTTGGGCATGAGGCAGCATGGGCATATGGAGGCGGTAGGCTATGACATGTACTGCAAAATGCTGAACGAGGCAGTCAAAAGCTTAAAGGGTGTTTCCACTATTGCCGATTTTACTACGGTGATTGATTTGGACGTGGACGCTTTTATTCCGCCTGCGTATATAGTAAACGAGGTTCAGAAGCTGGATATATATAAGCGGATTGCGGGAATTGAGAATGAAAAAGAGCGGGAGGACATGAAAGATGAATTGTTAGACCGTTTCGGCGAAATCCCTAAGTCTGTGGAAAATCTGCTGCGCATTGCATTGATTCGTGTGGCGGCACATGGGCTTTATATGATGGAGATTAAGGGAAAGAACGAGCGTATTATTTTTACTTTCCGACCTGATGCGCAGATTGAACCCACAGGGATTCCCACATTGCTAAAAAAATATGGAAATGATTTGGCGTTTACCGCATACGGCAATCCGTTTTTTACCTATAAATATAAAAGGACGGGCTTGGTTGAGACGGACGCGGAGCTTTTGCTTCATATGACGGAGGAGCTTCTGCAGGAGATGAAGGCATTGCTGATTATGAAAACGTAACATGTAAAGGGTAAGTCAGTGCATTTGGCGATTGTTGGCTGACGAAAATGATGTTAACTGTTACGGAAGTTATGGTATAATGATTCTGCTGACGCAGAATTCAAGGCAGCTACAGCTGCCTTGTCGCCACTTGCGTGGCGCATTATACCGGCAACCCATGGCTTGAAAAGTAAATGCCCCTTTGGGGGCGCTTTCTTTTCTGCGCTCATGGTATAAGAGGAAAAAAGTGAAGAGAACATTTTTTATTGCGGATACGCATTTTGGAGATGACAATATCAGGCGCTACGAGAACCGCCCCTTTCAGACGGCACAGAGTATGGATGAGGAAATGCTTGTAAGGTGGAATCGTGCTGTTGGCAGGGAAGACATGGTTTATGTTTTGGGTGATTTCGGAGCCGATGGTTGTGAGAAGGAACTTTTGGGGCAGCTTAACGGCACAAAATTTCTGATAAAGGGGAATCATGACCTGCAGATTAATAATTACTACCGGGAGGCAGGCTTTGAGGAAGTATATGACAAACCTGTCATATTAGACAGCTTCTGGATATTGTCCCATGAACCTCTTTATGTAAATACTAATATGCCCTATGCCAATATTTTCGGGCATGTTCACAATTCGCCCCTGTACAAGGATTTTAGTGTTCAACATTACTGTGTATCAGCGGAGCGGATAGGCTATGCGCCCATTTCCTTTGAGAGGGTGGCGGCAGCGGTTAAGGGAGTTTTATAGTACTCAAAATATGATATCTTCTTTTCAGAACAGGAAAACAAAACAGGTTTTGAAAAGGAGATGTTTTTATGAAGGGTTATACAACGGCAAGCGGTTACATGGGATATGTGGATGGCAGCTATATTTTATTTGCCAGCGAGGAAGAATATAAGGAGTACATGGAGGATTGAAAATAGTGTATTTGCGCTGACACTCAAATTGGCAGGCTGTGGGCAGCATGAAAGATTAGCGTGGGGCAAAGATATTTTGCCATACCTTGGGATATATGGTAAAATGGCTTTAATATGAGAGGTAAGCAAAAAGGAGCCGTTATGTATATAAAATATGAGAAAATTGCAGCCTGCACTTTATTTGCAATATTGATAATCAGTCTGCTTCCTGTTATGTGGCTGGGGCGTTACAATCACCCCACTGGTGACGATTATTATTACGGGGCGGAGACACACATGGTTTGGAGCGAAACAGGCAGTGTGGTCAAAACCATATCAGAGGCGTTGCAGGGAGTGGCATATGATTATCAGACATGGCAGGGAACCTATTCTGCAATGCTTTTGATGCGTCTTGCGCCAAATATATTCAGCGAAGGCGCCTATAAATGGGTTGCCTGTGTTATGCTGTCGCTGCTGACGGGGGGAATTTTTTTTCTTCTGAAGCCTATTGTATGTAATATTTTAAAGGGCTCAAAAAGCCTGTGGGTGATAACGGCTTCCCTTTTGTCGTTATTGTGTGTACAAACGGTGCCTACCCAGTCGGAAACTTTTTTTTGGTATAACGGCGCCATGTATTATACGGGATATTTTGCGGTGAGTTTGTTTTTGTTTGGCTGGATTGTCAGATATCTTCTGGCGCCGCGTTTTTTCTATTTACCTTTATTTGTGGCGATGGCAGTCTTTCTGGCAGGGGGAAATTATGTTTCGCTTCTTCCGGCGCTTATTTTGTCGGTTTGCCTCACAGGGTTTTTGTTTTATAAACGTAAAACAGGACAGGCATGGGTTATCGGAGCAATGGCGCTTGCAATGCTGATTGGCCTTGCCGTCAGTGCAATGGCACCGGGAAATTCGGTGCGGCAAAGTGATATGTGGAGGATTCCCGCATGGAAAGCGGTTCTAAAGTCTCTTTTACAGGGAATCCGCTATATGTGGGCGTGGATGCGGGGCTGGTGGCTTCTTGCGGCAGTGATATTGACTCCCTTTCTGTGGAAAAACGTAAAGCAGGTGACATGGCGCTTCCGTTATCCGGTTATCGTGATTGGTTTTGTGTATGGCATTTTTTGTTCCATGTCTTGCCCAACCTTTTATACCATGAATTCTACAGGTCCGGCAAGGGCGGTAGCAGTTGTATATTATAGCTTTATGCTGGCAAGCTTTTTTTGCTACTACTATTTGTTGGGGTGGATTTACAAGAGGGCTTATGCGTGGTTGAGGAGAGGGAATGAAAGGCAGAAGACGGAGTGTTTTTGGCAGACAAGGCAACACCGGTTAAGCTGTGAAGAGCAGGCTAAAGAGATGTTAGCTGAACGGCTTTCGAGAGAATGTGTTGTCAATAGGCGAACAGGAATATGTGTGACACTAGTGTCATTAATTGGAACTCTTTTATTACTGGTACAAGGCGTTACCGGACAAATTACCCAATGTACCACGGCAAGAGCTATAAGCGTGCTTGCCAGTGGAGAAGCGATGGCATATGAGCAGGAATATAGGGAGAGGCTACAGCTCTTAAAAAATCAGAGTATTGAGGAGGTTACGTTAAGACCCTTTGAGAATAGACCGGATATGCTATATGTAGGAGACTTGTCCTCCGACCCTGACGAACCTACTAATCAGAAAGTGGCACAGTATTTTGGGAAGAAAGCGGTATCGGTTGGTAAATAAGTATAAGCAAAAAGGGGCATAAATTAAGGATAGTTTACATCGAATCGATGAATGTATGTGGCAGACAGTTTGTGTTTAACATTCTGTCTGCTATTTAATTCGGATAAAAGTTTATTTAGCGTAGCATAAAAAGGCACTTGGAGGTGGATTCCCATTTGCTTATGGAAGTCGGTGTTATATTTAATAATTGAATCAATTCTTTTTGCTGCATTTTTCCCGAGTGCGTAATAATTTGATTAGCTTGCCAAGTGCGGTTTTGTCCATTTATAATTGCCCCCATGATCAACACAATTGATTACTATTATATAATTTAATATATCACAAACAAATCATAGTTATTATAATAGATAAGGATTAGGTTGACTTACAGCAATTGACGGTTATATGATAGGAATGTTATAATAAAAATATCAATAGCGCTATAAATATGAATATTTTAAAAGCAAGTCAAAGGAGGAAGAGTTATTATGATGAACTTAAAAAAAAGCCAAGACATTTTTGACATTAGTTATTGTAGGTGTAATGCTTTCTACAACCNTGATGNTTGCGAATGNGGCGGAANGTNATCATGGAGGAGAGAAATCTGCATATGAAACTTATTCGNCAGTTACAATAGACTGTATTTCTACGGGGTCTCATCCATGCTATGTGGGAGGAAAATTGACATCCTGTGAAACCTATGTTTACAAATATATGAACTATGAGAGATGTAGAATATGTAATGATACGCGTTCGTATTATTCATATGGTCCGACAATGCATCAATATGTGCATTAAGTATTAAGCAATTTGTCGGGGAACCGCATCGCAGTTCTCCGACAGGCATATGATTTAGGATAGGAGAAAGTTTATATGAAGATAAAGACAGGACTCATTCCGGTAATACTGGCATTATGCATTGTATGTGGCTGTGGGAAAAAACAAGAGCCTGAGTTCAATGAAAACGGGAAGGAAGAAATCACCTTAGGTGTAAGCTTTATGAGTCTCAGCCTCGGAGAAATCATTGTGGATTATAATAAGCAAAGCAGTCGGTATGAAATTGTACCTGTAGAGTTTAGCTCCGATTTATCCTTTGAAGACCAGCGCAATCGAATGCAGGTAGAGCTCACCGACGGTAAGGGTCCTGATATCTTTAATGATACAGTGCTGCAGGGTTTGGATGCCAAGCCTTTTGCAGAAGCAGGAATTTTAATGGATGTGACGGATTTTCTTGTGGAACAAGGAAACATTTGTGAAAAGGCAGCAGAGTGCAACAGGGTAAACGGAAGGCTGTATGGAGTGCCATACTCTTTTAGCTTAAACACAATGGTTACCTCCCGGAAGCTGGCGCCTGACAGGGAGAGATGGACGAAGGATTACTGTATGCAGATAACAAAGGAATGTGGCGCCACTATGTTTATTGGCGCTCCCTATGGCTGGAGCAGAGAAAGCGCAGGCTTATATGTATTGAATGTACTTGGTGTGGGACAGGATGGAATCCAACTGTTTGTGGATGAAGAAAAGGGAATCAGCTCCTTTGAACAAGAGGAGTTTATTGAGCTGTTGGAATTTTCAAAGGAGTACTCTGACCCGGCGCTCGACGAATCTATTGATGGCTTAGCCACAGGAGAAGCAGTTGTTTCAACAGGAGGAATCAGCAATTTTGATAGTTTTTGGATGTGGGATGAAATGTGTGGCGGCGAGCCTGCTTATATAGGATTCCCCAGCCCTGAAGGAGGGAAACATAAGCTGATGGTAGACAGCTTTTATATAAATGCCGCTTCCTCCCATAAGGAGGGAGCGTTGGACTTCCTGAAATANTTATTGTCCGAGGAGACGCAGCGGAAGATNNCTTNCGGAGNTGGCANGTTTGCGGCAAATNAGAATTTGCTGGAAGCCATGTNNAAGGAAGCGANGGAAGAGATTTGCGATGAAAACACAGGCTACCATAGGGGAGGCGTTTCCTATGAGCCCAGACTAATGACTGATGAAGAGGAGATTATATTCTGGGATATGCTGGAAAATGCAGTGTATTATAAGTGGGAGAATGATATTTGGGATATCGTGGAGGAGGAAGCAAAACCCTTCTTTTACGGAGAGAAATCTGCGCAGGAGGTTGCCCAAATTATAGATAGCAGAGTACAGCTGTATTTAGATGAAAGGAAGTAAAGCGTTCGGAGGCGGGCAGCGGTATGCGTTGATGTTGCGGCAGCCGATAATGATACAATAGGCATAGTTGAGTCAAAGCTTAACGTAAGGTTGTTTTACAAGCTTTCCTACTGCGGATATAATAATAGTAACAAGTAACGGATTATTTATTAAGAAACAGGAGGAACGAGTATGAGCAGAGCAGAGAGTTTTGGAGGCAGAATAGCGGAATACAGACAAAACAAGGGTATGACTCAGGAAGAATTGGCGGGGCGTATCGGCGTGACTCCTCAGGCATTAAGCAAATGGGAGAGGAATCAAAGTCTTCCCGACATTTCCATATTGTCGGATTTGTGTTTTACCCTTGGGGTAAGCGCAGATTATCTGTTGGGAACAGAGAAGCCGNCAATTAATGNAANCGGAAACNGNGAGATTNANAATGAGATATGGAAGAAACTGAAAAATTGTCTAGAGCCTTTGGAGGTGATATTCGGTAAAGACCTGCTGCCTGTCTTTATGGAAAATGCCTATATAGATAAAATAGCAGAGCTGCGGAAAGGTTTGTCGGCGGAAGGGATTTTGATGCCCTTAGTGAGGGTTCGTGACGAATTCCGTTTAGAACCGGATGAGTTTATGATTCTGTCCTATCAAAAGGTTTTATATGTGGAGAAGGTTTCGGATGTGAATGAGGAGACCTGTGAACATATAATCAAAAAGCTCGGGGAGACGGTTCGCGAAAAATATGCACAGATTATCAATCCGGATTTGGTGAAATGCCTGACAGACAATCTGCGGACAAAATATCCGGCATTGGTGGATGAGACGGTGCCGGAGCGGATTTCTTATGGTATGTTGACGGACGTCTTGAAGAGACTTATGGAACGTGGTAATTCCATGATGTATCTGGAAAAGGTAATAGAAATTTCGGACAGTGAGCTGAGGCGTTGTCCAAAGCTTTCCGCAGAAGAATTGGCGGATAAGGTTTCCGGGCAATTAGAGACGGAGGATCATTTCCGGATATTTCTTGCCAAAAGAAAATAACCATATGCATAAAAACAGCCCCCATTCTCATAGCGGAATGAGGGCTGTTATATTACTGATTAATTAGATGGATTTAAAGATTTCATGACAGATTCCATGATTTCATTGCGTAATGCATCAATATCCAGTTCATCAAAGATAGAGTCCCTGATAGAATCCCTAATTTCGTCCTGCAAAGAATCAGTGTCTAAATTATCCATGATTTCACTGGTGATATTCTCTGTCAAATCGGACAAGTCTAAGTTAGTCAAGGGAGAAAATTGCTCCTGTGCTTTTTCAAAAAAGTTTGGTAAATTTAAATTAGGGAAAGAAGAACCGTTTCCTGTCGGTGCACTTCCTACATTGTTACCCTTTTGCCGTGCTAATCTCTCGGTAGAATACCACTGATTGACCGGCCAGCCGTCCTCAAACACAATATTGTGGCGCTGTGGTCTTAGCTTCTCAAAAGGATCTGCTACATCCTGTAAATCCTTGTATACCTCAGGCTCCTCAGCGCTCATCAATGCCATGGGGGCACGGGATGCCACGAATTGAAATTGCGTATACTTTGTCTGTGTCGTGGTAAACGGTATGTCGTAATACTCCCAGCCATTATATTTCTTAAGGGGCTTAATGTACCCGCGGTTTAAGCGGAAGCGCAATCCTTTGTCAAATTCACTGTTGGAAGCAGTGACATTATCGTCCGTAAACAAAATCTGCAATTGACAGGTTTCATCGCTTCGGTCATTCTCGCCGCCGTTGAGCCAAAACAGTAAATGATATTCGGTATTTGGCTCAAGCGCNTGAAAGCCGTNGNTNACATAGCTGGTACCNGCATTCNAATTCCATGAGCCTATAGATAATATCTCCACCATACTTGGCGCAGAAGCGATGGCTCCCGCAAGCGGATTATTGATCATGAAACGGTCACAAATGGTTTTTTCGCCTCCGTCGGGATTTTTGCGCCATGCCTTAGGGTTCACCGTAATATAATTTATTTTATCCATCTTTTTGTCCTCCATATTTTCATATGTCGGGCATTGCTTGTATAGACGGATTGCGTTGTCGGAAACAAACTCTGCCCGACATTTATTAACAAGTCCTTTAGCTCTTTTAGGATAGGTATAACCAATCACTGTACCCTGTTCATCCAAAACATGTACAGTCTGTCTGTTTTTTTCCATGGGTGCCCTCCCCGAATTGATTATTTATGTACCTGCGTTTTTTGTCATGGGTGCCTTCCCCGGTACATTTTTATTTTACAGGATTATTTGAGATAAGTCAATCTGTAAAAGTTCATCGCAATTGGCAGTATTCTTACATAGCTGTCTGGCACATACATGTGATATGTCGGACAGTCTTTATGTATTTTTGGGTTAGAATTTTATGGAAGCTGAAATTGCAACGTGATATAATAAATACAATATGTTATATATGAGTATGATTCCATTTATGCTGCGAGCAACCAAATGGAATCGTAGATGCGAAACTGAGATTACATCGCTATGCTGCACAAGATGCGGCATGGAGAATTAAGGGCAAGAGAAAAAATAGAGAAAGGGAAACTTTGTAATCACAAAGGGTAAAATATGATAGGGATAGATTTGGGAACCACGAACAGTTTAGTTTGTGTGTGGGATGAAAACGGAGATGAACATAAAGTACGGCTGCTGAAAAACCGCTTTGGAGACAATATGACTCCCTCCATAGTCAGCTTTGATCAGGACGGTACTATTTATGTGGGGAAAACGGCAAAGGAACGGCTGGTAACGCATCCCGAAGTAACCTTCAAGGAATTTAAGCGGGATATGGGTACTAATGCGACATATAAGGCATATGGCAAAAAATATACTCCGGAGGAATTGTCGGCATTGGTGTTAAAGCAGTTAAAGGCAGATGCCGAATTTGAACTGGGGTATCCTGTGAAGGAGGCTGTTATCAGTGTGCCTGCATATTTTAACGATAAGCAGCGCGCCGCTACCAGAAACGCCGGATTGCTTGCCGGGCTTAAGGTGGAGCGTCTGATCAATGAACCCTCCGCCGCAGCATTGTCATATCATGTGGAAAATTATGATGAAAGCGAGATGTTCATTGTATTTGATTTCGGAGGAGGTACGCTGGATGTGTCTCTGGTGGATGCCTTTGACAATGTTATCGAAATACAGTCCATTGCAGGTGATAACAGACTGGGCGGAAAAGATTTCAACACGCTGATAGCATATGATTTCTGTGACAGGAACCAAATTTTGTGGAATCCTCTTTCTTTGCAGACCAAGGCTATCCTGCTGCGCGAAGCGGAGCAAATCAAAACAAGACTTACATATGAAGAGCAGTCTTCTGTCCAGGTGCGAATCGATGGGAAGGAATATGCTTATGAGCTGGATAACCAGAGGCTAATCAACCTTTCTTCCGAACTTTTTTCCAAAATACAAAAGGTATTGAACAGGCTGATGAACAATGGTATGGTTACGGTTGATGATATTTCTAAGGTTATCATGGTAGGAGGTTCCTCCAAAATGCCTATTGTCCGCCAGTTTATTTCTAAGCTTTTTGCGGGAAGGATTAGTGACGGCGGCAATCCGGATGAAATCGTCTGTCAAGGAACAGGCATTTTGTGTGGTATCAGGGAACGGAAAAGTGAAATTAAGGACATAGTGCTCTCGGATATTTGCCCGTTTACCCTAGGGATAGAAGTGGTGGATGATATCATGTCTCCTATTATCTCTAAAAATCAGGTGCTTCCCTGCAGCCATGTGAAATCTTTCACCACAGTGAATGACAATCAGAAGGTTATTCATTGGCATGTATATCAGGGGGAAAATCACAAGGCTTCCCTGAATCTTTCTCTTGCTGAATTTGAGATGAAGATTCCTCCTAAGCCAAAGGGAGCCGTTTCGGTGGAGGTGAGGTTTTCTTATGATATCAACGGGCTTTTTGACATTGATATATATTGTCCGGCAACAGGAGAGCATATTCACCGGGAGCTTGGCGCCACGGACGGTATGTCTCCCGAGGAAATTGCGGCGGGCAGGGCAGCTTTGGAGAAAATGAAAATTCATCCTCGGAACATCGAAAAGAACAAATGCATATTGGAGCGGGCAGAGGCTTTATATATTGAATGCAATGAAGAACAGCAAGCCTTTTTGGCACAAGCCATCAAGCGTTTTCAAGCTGCGTTGGATAAGCAGCAGATTACTGTTGCGGAACGTGCCTACAGAATGCTTCAGGTTCAGCTGTCCATGGTAGAGGCTTCCATGTTCCGTTTTGATGTTTTTGACAGACAAAAATGGAACGAGACCTTTGCTGACGAAGAAGATTGTGAAGAGGATTATGACGAAAAGACGGAGGTTTGATAAATATGCCGAGGACGATGTGGGAATGGCTGGAGATTGAAGAAACTACTGACAAGACCTTAATCAAAAAAGCCTATGCCAGACAGTCAAAAAGATATCATCCTGAGGATTTTCCAAAAGAGGCTCAAAAGCTTCGTGAAGCATATAAAAAGGCAATGGCTTTGGCTTCGGCACACAGGGCGCCGTCTGCTTTAGGAGAAGCGAATTTTTCCGTGGAGGGTTATCTTCATATCCTTCATGGGAACCTTACTGCCAGTGAAGAACAGGAGACACCGGATTATTCAAAAGAGGATTATCTGTATAACCCTCAGCCGGGTCACAGCGATGAGGAAGCGGTGACATCGGACCGTTTCGGAAAAGATTATCAATATAGTTTTCGCACCGATTCTTTAACCGATGGAAAAGGGGAAGAATCTTCGTATCGCTATGATGGTTTTCATATGGAACCTGCCAAGGCAGAACGCATATTTAAGCTGGCGGGTCAGCTTGTGTTTCTCCATGAAAGCTCGGATTACCGTCGGGTTCCCAAGATATGGAAAATGGTGCTTGAAAGTCATTTCGTACAGGAGGATTTAAAGGATCCGGTTGTGATAGCAGAACTTGTTTCCGTGATAGAACAAATGCCTTATCTGGAAAGCGCTGTATGGCAGGTATTACAAATGGAGCTGTTTCGTTATAGCGATAATAGTGCTGTGTGGNTNCGGNNNAAGGNTNGTTTCAAGACGGCTCAACAGACGATTGATGCTAAACTGTTGGCACGGATCAACAGGAATCATTCTAAACAGTTTACCTCTTCTTTAATGCTTCGGGTATCAAGGGAACTATATGGAACAGGAAGCAAGCTATATAAAAAATACCGTTTTAGAACATTCTGTATCGCAGCCTTGATTGTTACCCCCGGCATTCTCGCCCTTCTTTTGGCGGCGGTTGTCAACCTGAATCTGGACAAGCAGACGGAAGAAAAGAGGCAGCAGGAAATTGTTGACAGCTGGCGTAAGGAAATAGCTATGATAAACAGTTTGAATGAACAATATGAAAATTCACAAAAAATAAAGGTATCCTCCTTTATTGTTGAAAGTTTTCAGAAGACATATACAAAAGAGCGACCCTATGAGATAGATTTGAATAATGACGAAATACCGGATCATGTATATTAAGATTCGGAGGAAGGTTTTTTCATGACGGAATTGTATGATTTCTACTCAGGCACATACTATTTATATGGTACGGTGAATCAATATCTGGAGAATAATCCGGATATGTATCATGTAGGTTTTATGGCGTGTTTTGTTAGCGATGCCGCTTTACAATAGCTATACCTGAGGGTAATGGCACTTACAATCGTTTTATGTTGCCATTCGGATACATTTTCCTTTAGTGAGAGAGCTGCCTTCTTGCTTTTGGTTTGGTATTGGTATATAATATATACTATTATATTGTAATGTGGTCGTGAAAGGAAATGATATGTCCGCTAAATACAAAGGAAAAATTTCAATTATTTTACAAGCCATCAGCATCGTTCCGCTGTTGTTTTTTGGCATTATTCTTATGCTTCTCGCTTCACGCCAGTTTACAAGCGCTATGTATGAACAGGTTGAGGAGGAGCTTCGGAATGTTGCTCAAAATGTGGATATTTTGTTTGAAGTGGTATATCCGGGAGACTATATGCTGACGGGTGAAAATCCGTATCAACTTTATAAGGGTGAACACAATATTACTTTCGACTATAGTCTGATAGACCGTGTCAAAGAGGACACGGGTCTGGAGATAACCTTATTTTATCAATATACTCGTATTCTGACAACGCTCTATGGCTCTTCCGACACCCGTATTGTAGGCTCGGACGCGCCCGATGTTGTCACTAAGGATGTGTTTGAAGGAGACGAGGCGCACTTCTATACCAATACTATAATTAACGGTTCCGATTATTTCTCTTATTATTTGCCGCTGCATAATTCTGACGGTTCTGTTGCAGGCATGTTGTTTGTGGGCAAGCCCAGCCAGAAGGTAAACGAAGCCATTAATAATTCGATTTATCCGTTAATCATTGCGGACATAGTGGTTATGCTGATTATTGCCATGGGCATTTCTGCCTATACTAAAAAATTTTCTGCGGTGCTTTTAAAAATACATAGTTTTCTGTCGAATGTTTCTACCGGAGATCTCAGCGCTAATCTGGATGACAGTGTTCTGAAACGCAATGACGAGCTGGGAGACATCGGGCGTTCCGCCCTGAGTATGCAGCGTTCCCTGCGCCATATGGTAGAACAGGATGTTTTGACGGAGCTGATTAATCGTCGCTGTGCTAACAGAAAACTGAACCGGATATTGGAGAAAGCGTTTAACAGGCAGCAGCCGTTTTCCCTTGCTATCGGTGACATAGATTTCTTTAAGCGCGTTAACGATACTTATGGACATGAGTGTGGTGATGTAGTGTTGAAAAAGATAGCGGATATTCTGCGGGAGCATATGGACTCTTTGGGTTTTGCAGCACGCTGGGGTGGGGAAGAATTTCTTCTGGTGTTTGACCATATGAGCGCTGATGAGGCAGTCGGCAGCCTTCACCATTCAGTAGGGAATCCTATGGTTTCCACTGAATCATTATATGGCATTCCCAATATTTCA
>WFLX010136904.1_pt1 | contig 18213 bp, 16 predicted proteins | sample 4967041 | NCBI WGS metagenome assembly WFLX01 (sample SAMN12857096, study PRJNA449069) | gut metagenome | isolation source: stool from male and female vole | host: Microtus ochrogaster | place: USA:Florida | collected 2017 | reverse complement strand
AAGATCCACCATTGGACGGGTCTCCCCTCTTTTGTTGACCATAAACAGTGCAGGTATTCCCGCTGCCTTGGCTACCTTAGCATCATCAGCACCAAATGTCGGGGCAATATGTACTATGCCTGTACCGTCATCTGTTGTTACATAATCGCCCGGTATAACACGGAAGGCCTTTTCTGCTATCTCTACGAAACGGTCAGTTCCAACCTCAAAGCATTTTTCCGGATGAGAGGAAGCAAAATCCTTTACGTAGTCTGCAGAAAACTCATTCACTTTCTCTGTAGGCTTAACCCAGGGCATAAGCTGTGAGTAGTGCATGCCGACCAAATCATTTCCTTTCCAACGTCCTACGATTTCATAAGGAATCACCTTGTCACCTTGTTTGTATTCGGCAAGTGCTGACTTAGCCCCATCAGCTTTGAAATAAGAAGGCACGAGCACTTCGGCAAGTACCACTGTAATCGGAGTGCCGGTGTAAGGATTGTAAGTGCGGACTGCAACATAATCGAACTTTGGACCAACGCATAGTGCTGTATTTGATGGAAGTGTCCAAGGTGTAGTGGTCCACGCCATAAAATAAGGTTCACCCCAGCCGGTCATCTCTTCTTTGGGATCAAGAATCTTGAATAGGGCTGTAGCTGTAGTGTCCTTCACATCGCGATAGCAGCCCGGCTGATTAAGCTCATGACTTGAAAGTCCTGTTCCTGCTGCTGGCGAATATGGCTGGATTGTGTATCCTTTATATAAATATCCTTTATCGTAGAGCTGGCGGAGAAGCCACCACACAGATTCGATATATGCGTTATCGTAGGTGATATATGGATTTTCAAGATCGACCCAATAACCCATCTTATGAGTTAGATCGGTCCATTCCTTGGTATATTTCATCACTTCGCGACGGCAAGCGGCATTGTAATCTTCAACTGAAATCTTCTTGCCTATATCCTCCTTTGTTATGCCAAGAGTCTTTTCAACACCGAGTTCAACAGGAAGACCATGGGTGTCCCAACCGGCTTTTCTTTTCACGTGAAAACCTTTCATCGTCTTGTAGCGGCAGAAAATATCCTTTATTGTGCGGGCCATCACGTGATGGATACCCGGCATTCCGTTTGCCGACGGCGGTCCTTCATAAAAAACAAAGGTAGGGCATCCCTTACGGACATCCATGGAAGCCTCAAAAAGCTTGTGGCGGTCCCATTGCTCAAGTATCTCCCTATTCACCTTAGAGAGATTGAGCGGTGTGCTATATTCNGTNAATTTTTTNNTATATNGTTATCTTATTTNNTTNCGAAATCTNANTTTGCAGTTTAATTTGTTTAGATTGGTTATTTACTNGNNTTGCATGATTGCATATCAAACCAAAACTTATTAAACCCTAACTCAGCTTTGCAAAGAATTGAATATTATACTTTAAGTTTGGTCTTTCCTCCTTTTCCGCCTCCTCCAAGTGCAAATATATTGCGGTCGTAGCTGAAAGTCTTTCTCTCAACTTCCCTTTTTCTTTTGAGTGCAAGTTGTACCAGACGATCCATAAGATCAGCAAACTTTATGCCTGTTGCTTCCCACAGGTAATAAGACAAAGACCCCGGGATGGTATTGATTTCATTTACGTATATTTTACCATCTTTCTCATCAATCATAACATCCACGCGGCTGACACCATGGCAGGAAAGGACTCGGAATGTCTCACATGCAAGATGTTGAACTCGTTCGGAAGTTTCTTGCGGAAGATCTGCCGGTATTCTTTTTTCACTGGCAGCCATTCCCTCGTTGCCTCCGCGATATTTCTCATCGTAACTAAGGAAATCTCCTTTTGAAATTGGTTCCTCGCACACTGATGGCTGATAGTCATCGCAGTCTCCAAGCACAGAGCAGTTAATCTCTTTCATTTTTTCAAGCATGTGCTCGACAATAATACGCTGAGAAAAACGGCAGGCTGTGTCAACTTTTTCAATAAGTGATTCCCTATCGCTGGCTTTGCCAATACCTACGCTCGAACCAAGATTAGCCGGTTTAACAATCACAGGATAACCAATCTTAGTCTCAATTCTATCTATTAGTTCATCTCGGTTGCGACTCCATTCCTTGTCTGTGAACCATACATAGTCAACCACTGGCACGCCGCTCTCCCTTAGGATCATCTTCATGGTGATTTTGTCCATACCGTTTGCAGAGCTCAGTGTGTTGCATCCGGCAAATGGAATTCCGATTGTTTCAAGTAGCCCTTCGAAGACACCGTCTTCACCATTTGTTCCATGAAGAACTGGAATTGCAACGTGCAGCTCAGCCACCACAGGATCTTTCTTTGAGAAAAGACCGGACTTGGTGTTGACGCGATAAAGATTGAAGTCTCCATATTCAGGACGCATGAAAACCTCCTCGGCATTAGCTGTAAGGCTGCTCATATCCCTGTAATTCCGGATATTTAGTAGGTTGTTGCCCGTATACCAACGTCCCTGCTTGGACATGTATATGAGAATTATGTTATACTTCTCTTGATTAAATGCGCTAATGGCCTGACGGGCAGAGATGACGGAGTTCTCATGTTCCACACTCCTTCCTACGAAAAAAACTGCTACGTTTGTCTTCATTATCAGCTGATTCTATTCAATTTTTTCACCTTTTATCGGGTCTGTGAAAGCCTATGGTAATCCTGGACCCTTACAAACTGCAAAATTAATAAAAATCACTGAAATTAGAAAAGATTTTCGCTCTTTTCTGCACTTCGTTTTGGAATCACCAATTTATTTAAAATTGTGCACTATTTTATTTGCTAATATATATCTGTTTTTGTAATTTTGCTGAATGAAGAATAAGAATGGATTCATGAGAGTGTTAAAGAAACTTCAGATTGGTGTGGCACAGCTCTCAATGATTGTGCTGTTTATCATATTGAGTGTGTATGCTCTAATCTCTGCATTCAATCAGGCACGTCCCGAATGGTCTATGCCATTGTCTAATCTGATTATAATAAACGAGACTATGGCTTTGGCTATCACGCTTGTATATGGAATTGTACTTCATTTTGTGATGATTATTGCCACGAAAGTTAGAAAAAGAATCAAATCTGAGCAAACCAACCGATAGGTCTTTGCGTTTTAAATACGAAGCAGAGAAAGAAGCTTCAGAATTTAACAATTAAATTATTATGGAAAGCACACGTATTAACGCAGACAAAATCCTGGTGGCTTACTTTATCCAAAAAGGTAAGGAAACATCAGGTTCAAAGAAAATAGCAGATCAAGTAAAAGATGCTCTTAAGGCTAAAGGATATGAATCTACTGAATTTGCTATCACACCGGTTGAGACATATCCTGAAGATAAAGCAACATTCGAGACAGTCACTCTCGTTGAGAAAGAATCGCGCACACGCCCTGCAGTAGTGGGGAAAGTTGGTAAGATGCAAGATTATAAGTATGTAGTTCTTGTTGCGCCTAACTGGTATAATGACGTTCCTATGGCAGTCTACTCATTTTTCGATGACTATGACTTCACAGGAAAGAGGGTTGTTCCTGTAATCAATCATGATGGGACTGGCCACGACAAAGTACGTGAGTCAATACGACATTTCCTCCCTCATACATGGGTGACAGATGGTGTTGGCATTCAAGGAGCGGCAGATGATACAAAAGCTGTAGATGAGGCCATAGACCAACTATTCCAACCCTCAACTTCTAAATTCTAAATTTCTAAATAAAATCATCTATTAAAAAAAGGAACCGGCAATCTCCCAAGATTGTCGGTTCCTTGCTTATTCAGTTATCTNCAAGCATAATGCTTGTTAGCATGCGTGCAAGACTNCCTTTGCTTCTTCGGTAGCTGTGATACAACGGTTTTCCATCCTCATTCTTTGAATCATAAGAACATCCTTGATGAATNTGTATATTTCNTTTCTTTGCTCCTCTTCGTAGAAGTCTCTCNACATTGACTNCTTNTAGATCTATGTGAGNNTTTTTATCTATGCCTTTGGAATAAGAAATATATGCTCCAAAACCCGCAGATTTAAATTTTTCTGCCAGTTCTTCGTCAACTTCATATATTGACTTACTTATTGATGGTCCAAATGCTACATACAAGTTTTCCGGTTTAGCACCATGTTCAATTAATACATCAAGCGTATTGTCAATAATTCCACCCAAAGTCCCTTTCCAACCGGCATGAACAGCAGCGACACCTTCAGCATCCGGTGCATAAATAAGAATGGGAACGCAATCTGCAGTACAAATACCTATTGATATATCTTTTTCAAAGGTGACAAGTGCGTCAGTATCTTCAAAGTTTTCCCAAGATTTTTTTACTATTCCGACATTCAAAGAATGAGTCTGCACCGGGATCTTGGCAAAATTCCTTAAAAAGCTTTTTGTATCAAAATCTTTNTTGGAATCGTTAATATCCGGGATGATGCACAGTCCTTTAGCATTACCGTTATCAATTAATGGTTCTATTCTGAAGTCTATCATAATTTTCATTATTTAAGTTTGGAAATATTGTATTGTGTTGTCCGCAATGCACATTTAAGACCTGGCGATAAATCTTGGATGGTAAGCATTTCCAGATGCGTTTCAAGCTCATTGATCAATTCCGGAAAAAAACGACACATCTTGAAAGCACAATATATACTGAAACATCTGACCGCATAAGGTTCACATTCCGAATTAATCTTCGAAAAACAGTAGTCAATGAAGTCTGTGCGTATTGAATNTATTTNATAATCNATTTCTCTNAGAATTTGAAGCATTGTTNTTTTNTTGGAGACATTGGATTCTTNAAGNAGGCTATCAATAATTTNATATTGCTTTGANTTANGCNATANGAAAGACTCTTTCGGCAAATGTGTGAGACACCAAAGCGCATTTACACTGAGTCGATCATCCTTTGCCTTTGTAAGGTTATAAAGAGTCTCGATATTATCATCTTTTTCCATACACCACATGACAATTGACTGGATTTCCCGCTTTGTGATTCTTTGCGATAAGACTGTCGTTATGTCTTCCATGGCAAGTTATCAGTTTAATTATTGATTTAAATTGTCAGTAACTTATTTTTATTGCCGGATTAATCCTTTTAATAGTAGCTAAGAACCCATCTGTATCTTTAGGCGAAATAGTAATGGGAATGGACGTTTTCAAAGAGTTTTTTTCAAAGAGTTTTATTGAAATCCTGTCAGAAGACAAGGCAGCGGTAGCTAAAACACCACGTGTTTTTGTTACTTCCTTTATTTCTTCAATTGGAATCCATGACCAAATAAAAAGATTTCTGACACCAAGCTGATTCCCCTTGATTTCATATTTTACACCAAAGAATCCAATAGCCCATAAAATAGCCATTAGTATTGCCAAGGCAATTCCAATTGAGATTTCCCCCTCAATAGCCGGACCGAACAGACAACCTCCGACCATTATGAATCCTACAACATACACCCACCAATCCACTTTAGATCTATATTCTATCTTTATCATAATATCATAATATAATAGCAAGTTCTTAAAGTTAACATTTTTATGTGAGATAAGCAAATTATTTTTGTTTTGCTCACATTTTTGTGTTGATTGATAAAATAATAACAAAGTTTAATATATTATATCTTAGTTATATATTGCTATTGTTGTATGGAATATTATTATATCGTACGAATGATCCAAACAACTTAACGAGATATTCATAATTTATTAGATTCGTTTTGAGAGAATTCTGTCTTTAATTCTATTGCAAGCTTCGATATGCATTATCCAGTGTCTTGAAAATGGCATTTGAATAAGGCCTCGGATATCTTTGCTACACCAATAGTTTACTAACCAGAACGCATCCTCTGAGTTGCTTACTACATGCATGGATATTAAATTGTCTTTATGCTCTGCAGGAATTTTCCTCTTTAAGTGATCAAAAGATAAGTTTTTAATAATTTTATCAGTGCTTTCTTTAACATCATAAAAATATGAGTAAAGTTCATCAATGTTAAGAAGTTGTGAAAACTCGGCGATTTCTTGTTTTACTAATTCATTACCGGTTGTAATTATTGGAGAATTTATGCGTTCTCTATAATTTTTCAAGAAAAAAATCTGTTCATCTCCTTCAATTAATGTGTGAGCTACGATATCTTCAATTCGGGCAATGTGCCATATTGAATATGCTATGGTTTTACTGTGATATCCTTCTGCATTAAGAAAACATATTTTAGAAAAGTCGACAGTTACGAGCTCATTTTTAATTGAAAAAAGTGAGTGCATCAAAAGATTTCGTAATTCTATTAAGGTACTTATACCATTTTCGAAAGACTGTTTTGATCTTATTTGTGTTTGGATAAGCTTGTTTAGTTCTGACCACTCTTTATTCATGTTACGTATTACTGGCGCTGTATTTCTATTAGTTGTTAAAGATAATCATTTTTTGCTTATATTACATAAGTGAGAAGATGAATCCATAAAACTACCTATTTAAACAAACAGCGCATTTTAAGAATATTGATTTAGATAAAGAAAAATATTGTTGACTTATGTCGAAAAAGGTGTTACCGATAGAGAAACCATCATGTATAAGAAAGATAAAATGCTCATAAAATATGAATAAAATACCATTATATTATTTTTAGAAGTTTTCCTCTTTGGCATGCCTCAGTGGAATTTCTCGCTTGCAATTTTGATAATATTTCTTGCCTATGACGGCTGACTGTATTCTTGCTTATACAAAGTTTTTGAGCAATTGCCAGACTCGTCAATCCGGTTTCAATGAGGCTTAGCACCTGTTTTTCTCTTTTGCTTAAGATGGATTTGTCAGATTCCGAGGTAAATTCAAAAATCTCTCCAGTAATAGAATTTACAGAAGCACTTTTATATGGCATCCTCACAGTCAGTGGGCTGTAGATGCAAATCCCATATCTGATTACCTCGCTCTCTCCCTCATACCAATAGTACATCCTATGCATAACATCTACTGCAATTCCATCTATACCATAAAACCTCAATTGACTTGCCAAATAATAGTCCTTGCGTCTTTTATGAGGGATCTTGCNTANAAAATTGAAAAATCTAAGTTCAGACAGATACTTTTCAGTCTNATCCTCCTTCCCCANCTTCCCAATTATTCCACATTCCCANATAGAATTCTCCTTAATCACTTTNNATAGTCCTAAGACATTGGAAAATCCACCATAAAATATACGNCTCGAATTCGCCTTTAGATCGCTCACAACTACAACACAGTTCTCAATGATAGCTAATCCCTCGGCATATCTATATATGAATTCGCAATTTTGATTACCTTCATCAAACTGTTGAGATCTAAGTAAATGATCTATATCTTTCTGTAGATTCATAAAAATGGTTATTTATAATTATTGCGAATTGTGAAAACATGTGTTAACTTTGCAANGTTAATAATTTATGACCATATAATCATGACAGAAAAAGAAAAAATGCTTAGAGGCATGATCTATGATGCAAATTATGACGAAGAACTGATTGCCGAACGTAAGGTTTGCAAGGAATTGTGCTATGACTATAATTCGCTTCGTCCGGGTGAAACACAAAAACGAAATGAGTTGTTGCATAAGCTTCTTGGGAATATTTCCGGAGATATACTTATAGAACAGCCTTTTCTTTGTGATTATGGTTATAACATCAGTGTCGGTTTGAATTTCTATGCCAATCATAATCTTGTTATACTTGATGGAGCTCCGGTTACATTCGGCGACAATGTCTTTATTGCCCCTAATTGTGGATTCTATACAGCAGGACATCCTATCGACTCGACAGAAAGAAACAAGGGCTTGGAATATGCTCTGCCAATCACCGTAGGAAACAATGTCTGGATTGGGGCGAATGTTTGTGTGCTTCCCGGAGTCTCAATAGGAGACAATTGTGTGATTGGCGCCGGAAGCATAGTGGTAAAGGATATTCCGGCAAACTCAGTTGCTGTTGGTAATCCTTGTAAAGTAGTAAAAACTATTAATTAAACTTCAAGTTATAAGAAAATGAAAACCTTACAAAAACTATTGGCGCTCATTGCCCTGACAGTGTCTTTCAATCTGAGTGCCCAGACTCTTGAAAAGATGAACTGGTTCAACGAACCTGAAAATTGGTCGATCAAAGATGGAAAACTTATTATGTCGGTTACCCCCAAAAGCGACTATTGGCGTATTTCTCATTATGGTTTCACTGTGGATGATGCTCCATTCTACTATGCAGAATATGGTGGAGAGTTTGAGGCAAAGGTGAAGGTAGTGGGTGACTATAAAGTCAGGTTTGACCAAGCCGGAATGATGATTCGTATAGATCATGAGAACTATATCAAAACTGGTATCGAGTTCGTAGATGGGAAATACAATCTCAGCTCTGTTGTGACACATCACACTTCTGACTGGAGTGTTATTGCGTTGGATAAGCCTGTAAAAGAACTTTGGATTAAGGCTGTTCGTCGTCTTGATGCAATTGAAATTTTCTACTCATTCGACGACAAGGAATACACCCTCATGCGCAACGCATGGATGGAGGCAAACTGTCCGGTGAAAGTCGGAATGATGGCAGCATGTCCTGACGGTGACGGTTTCAATGTCACTNTCTCCGACTTTACCGTTAAACATCTNCCCNNCAAAATTCGCANTGANTGGCTCAAGAACAACGCNGAATAATCCGGTGCCATCAACATATTAAAAGTCGCGGATCATTAGATATCCGCGACTTTTGTTTTGTAATCTATCGTAATTTTTTAGAAAAGGCTCCAGGAAACTGTAAGACCTGCCATCACAATTGCAACCATCGACATCAATTTTATAAGGATGTTGAGGCTTGGACCGGATGTGTCTTTGAATGGATCGCCTACTGTGTCACCAACCACGGTTGCTTTGTGTACTTCACTACCTTTGCCACCGAAGTTGCCTTCTTCAATATACTTCTTGGCATTATCCCATGCTCCGCCTGAATTGGCCATGAATACAGCTAAGACAAAGCCGGCAGAAAGGCCACCGATAAGAAGCCCGATTACGCCCGGAACGCCAAAAATGAGACCAACTATAATAGGTACTGCTATGGCAAGAAGTGATGGGAAAACCATCTCACGCTGGGCACCTTTTGTAGAGATCTGAACACAACGAGCATAGTCTGGTTCTGCCTGTCCTGTGAGGATACCCTTAATTTCACGGAACTGGCGACGCACCTCCTCAACCATGTGAGAGGCTGCTCTTCCAACTGCATTCATAGTAAGACCGCAAAACAGGAATGCCATCATAGCTCCGATAAACATTCCGGAAAGAACCATCGGATTCATAAGGTTGACATCATAGGCAACCATGAAGTCACGGAAAGTAGCCTGGTTCAAGGCAATCATACGTGGTACTTCCAAATTACTTACAGGATCGATTGTAGTGCCAACCTGAATGAACTCCTGACCAATGTGGTGCAGACCCATTCGAATTTCCTCTACATAAGATGCAAGTAGAGCAAGACCGGTAAGGGCAGCTGAACCAATTGCGAAACCTTTGCCTGTCGCGGCTGTAGTGTTACCGAGAGAATCAAGGGCATCGGTACGCTTGCGTACGCTTTCGCCAAGGCTGCTCATCTCGGCGTTACCACCTGCATTGTCTGCGATGGGACCGTATGCATCCGTAGCAAGAGTGATTCCAAGCGTTGAAAGCATGCCGACTGCGGCTATGCCTATTCCGTATAGACCCCATGATATGTTGGCAAAGTCAAATCCTGAAGCAAGATAATAGCTCATTATGATGCCAAACACTACAGCAATAACAGGAATAGCTGTTGAGATCATTCCGAGACCTACACCAGATATAATCACTGTAGCAGGACCTGTTGTACCGCTTTCTGCAAGTTTCTTTGTCGGCTTGTATGACTGAGAGGTGTAATACTCTGTTGCTTGACCAATAACAATACCTACCAACAGACCGACAACCACTGACAGAGAAATATTAACCCAGTTTGGGATCTCGAGAGCCCACATGATAAGGAATGTGGCAGCTACAATGAGGGCGGAACTTAAGTTTGTGCCCGTTGCAAGTGCTCCAAGTAGATTCTTCATAGTGGCGTTCTCCTTGGTCTTAACCGCGAAGATACCTATAATGGAAAGAAGAATACCCACAGCAGCAATAAGCATGGGAGCCATCACTGCTTTGGTCTGAAGTGCAATACTTCCTCCTTCAACATCCATGAATCCTACAGCTCCTGCTGCAGCACCGAGAGCTGCTGTAGCGAGAATAGATCCACAATATGACTCATACAGGTCAGCACCCATACCTGCAACATCTCCAACGTTATCACCTACATTGTCGGCAATCGTGGCAGGGTTGCGAGGATCATCTTCAGGGATTCCGGCTTCAACTTTACCTACAAGGTCGGCACCCACATCGGCTGCCTTTGTATAGATACCACCGCCCACACGTGCGAACAGCGCCTGTGTGCTTGCTCCCATTCCAAAGGTAAGCATGGTTGTGGTGATCATGGTTAGTTTCTGGGTATCGGGAAGATCTATCGCCCAATTAAGGATGAGATACCAGAATGAAATGTCGAATAGGCCAAGACCAACAACTACCAATCCCATAACAGCTCCGGAACGGAAAGCTACCTTAAGGCCTGAGTTGAGCGATTCCCTGGCTGCATTTGCTGTTCTTGCTGAGGCATAAGTAGCCGTCTTCATACCAAGGAAGCCGGCAAGACCACTGAAGAAGCCACCGGTGAGGAATGCTACCGGCACCCACTCATTCTGAACTCCGAAACCATAAGCCATAATGGAGAATAGCACAACAAGACAGATGAAAACCACTGTCACAATCTTGTACTGCTGTTTGAGATAGGACATTGCACCTTGGCGAACATGTGAAGCAATCTTTCGCATCACGTCGGTGCCTTCATCCTGACTCTTCATCCACCTGAAAAAGTAAAAAGCCAATGCCAAAGCAACTATCGAGGATGCAGGCACAAGCCAAAACAAGTTATTTACCATAGTGAAATCTGATAATATTGATTATGAAAAATAGTTATTTCCGAATTGCAAAAAATTCCTCACAAAGTTAATAAAATTTATGGTATATTTAAGAAATAGTGATCAATTTTATTGTTTTTTAACAGTATGACTATTTCANTTTTCAATGATTGGACGATGGTTCCTTATCTTAAATCTCTTGTTTNCTTCTTTAAGTAGCTTTTCTCCATCNTCATCAACAANTGTATAGCGGAATTTTTCCCATATATAANCCACAGCCATNTCAGAAGGATGAACNAGGTCTGGTGCATAAAAGCGATAGTCTCTTAAATCATCACACACCAATTCGTAAGCTGGAAAATAATGAGAGTCCGGAATATTGTTGCACAATTCTTCCACAGCAAGTTGTAAGATTGCTTTTGACCGGGAATTTCCTTCAAAACCGTCCTTCAGGTGTCTTACCGGACTGACAGTAAATATAAAGGATATAGTAGGGAATCTATCCTTAATCATTTTGCATAGCGATGTCCAGGCACCTACAATTTCCGGAATTGTTATCCGTCTTCTGCTGAACATAGACTGAGGCTGTTTATGACAATTAGCTACAACATAATCATTATCTTCCGAAAGGAAATAGCACCATGCCGTTCCGAAAGTAACGATTAGGACTTGCGCTTTTTCCAAATAGCATATCAGTTCTTCACGCACCGTTTCTATATAATTGGTGATCTCTGCTTCCGTTTTTTTTGAAAAATGAGTGTCAAAGAGCCAAGAGTGCATTAGGTTCCCATCGCTGAAAAAAGATTGCTTCAAGACCTCATTGTAATTCTTATCAAAGATGAGAATATTCAATACCTTTGAAATAGACAACGGATTGTAAAGCGTGCCTGCACTGTTGAATACCTTCCAATCACATTCTCTCATTTTTCTTGCCATGTTGTTTGCAAAACATGACCCAATTAGAACTGCCGGGTGCGTGGGGCTGATAGTCAATGTAGATTTCGACCCAATGTATTCAGTCCTAAACTTCATAGTTTATATCATTTGAGGCGAAACCAATAGCCTGCTGTAACGCCTATGCTTAGCTGATTAGAAACAGAGAATGTATCTTGTCGTCCGGAAGGCATTACATTGCCAATTCCATAATATAGCCTGGCTTCGATAGCAACTGAGTTTTTGCGGTTAACGCTGAACTCTCCACCAAGTCCGGCAACGATACCAAAGTCAAGTTTTTGACTTACATCCATTGTGAGTTGATCGGTTCTTCTTTTCTTATCATTGAAACCCTCCAATGAACCGACATCATGGATATCGAAGTTAGTGCTTATTTTATCACCAAGATAATAAGCAATCTCCGGTCCGGCGTTGAAAAAGAACTTTCCCCTTTTCCCAAAGTAGATATGAGACATTATAGGAACTTCAACATAGTTGAGGATACGTTGATATCTATATGGGAGGTCTTCAAATTTTTCTGCCCATCCTCTTTGAACAAGATTCACTTCAGCTAAGAGTCCAAAATGATTTTCCTCAGAATATCTGAATGTGACACCCCCGGTATATCCGATTCCGAACTTGCTGATAATGGATGGTTTAAACATGACATTAGAGAATGTGACTCCTCCCCTCGCACCAATATCTATTCTCGACGTGAAATGAGTCTGTGCATGAGCTGCAGACATCACTGAAATAATTGTAATGATTAGAAGTATGATTCTTTTCATGTGATTATCTCCGAATCAGGATTTTTTCGATGTCTCCATAAGGAGAATACCTTATTATATATGCTGACGGATTGAAAAATCCCCCCCAGTTACCTACCCTTTCGAGATTGATTGGTGTCTGCAGCTCCCGGCCTTCTGGCATAGAAGCATTGAAATCTCCATCATTGAGGGCGATACCGGGTATGAAATAATTGGCAATGTCATATCCAGCCACTGCATAAGTGGGGAAGGAGCGTAATGGCCCGTGGCCGTAAGAAGAGGAATAAGTAGCGATAAACTCCTTGCCGGGACCTGATGTGTGGTCAAAGAAGAATCTTGATGGGAAATATACGTCGGCTTTATGAAAGCGTTCTTTCATATCTTCGGCAACAGTTATCCAATTAGGTCGTCCCATTATCTTTATCTCTACGAAAGGATTGTTCTCCTTGAGATACTCAATTGCTGTCAGCATCGTCTGAATTTCATCCCGAGATGTAGGATAGCCATAAAACAGGTATCTGCCGCTTTCATCAAGTTTCATCTCGGCAAGATTATCCAATTGCTTCTTTATCACAGAGGATGTGTCTCTCCTCCCCTTAATTGATTCTGCATACGCATCTTCCGGATCGTCCGTGCCCACCATCACAAGTTTGTATGAACGGAATGATGAAGATGTCCACTCGCCCACTTCATCAATGACATATGCCGATGGAGTCAAAAGATGAATCATTGATGGATTTTCCATGTAGAGTTCATTCTTTACATCGAATGCATTAATAATCTCCACACTGTTTTCCTCTCCATAATTGGCAAGCCATTCAGGAAAATTCTTTTCATAAGTGGCCACGACAATATCAGGTTTAAAATCAGAAAGATCTGTAAGCAACGATTGTGTAACAGTTATAGAATCTGAATTGATTTTACTGTCGCATAATAGTTTCATCCTGATCTGATAGGGAGAATTTTTCAATTTGTCTATAGCAAGCAGCGTGCCACGGGTAAACTCGTTGTCGCGCTTTGACATTGGATCCTCTATTATTAGGGCAAGACTGACGCTATTTGTCAAGTCAGAAATAGAGTCTGGAAGTTCAAGCATGTGAACCTCCTTATATATATCACGTATACCGTCAATACTGTTTTCCCTGTCGTCGAATGGCTCTATTTCTTTCTCTACAGTGGTGGTTTCAATGATAGGCACAGCAATCTGAGCATTTTTCTTCATCTGGGTACCCGAATTTGCTTCTATCAGGTCTTCTACATCCACACCTGTTTTCTCCGCCACAGTTTCCCATGTGTCGTTTTTATCTGCTTTGTACGATTCGATCCTTGCTATGTGAGTCTCGTCAACAGATTTTACTATAACATTGTCTTTATTCGAATTTACACTAATCCTAAGCACATCGCCGGCTGCAAAATTGTTTTCAGACACTCCTTTATTGTCACGCAATAGTTGCTCTACACTCGTGTTGTAGCCGGCAGCTATGTCGGCGAGAGAGTCCCCCTCCTTAACTGTATAATAAAGGAAACTCGAACCATCATTAATAGCATCCGATTCTTGGGGAATGGTGATCACCTCTCCCCTTTTCAATAAGTTTTTGGAACTTGGGTTGTAGAGATATATCTTATCTACGGAAACGCCATATAGTTTTGCAATTGAATAAACAGAATCACCTTTCTTGACCACATGGCGAATAACCGGATATGAATCCGGTGCCGTGAATTCCGCATCTTCATCCGATTTGTGAACTGCAATGTCGATAGGATAATATACTTTTGTGCCTTTCTCAATCTTATTGCCAAGTGAAGGATTCAGTTCCGTCAATCGGTCGATATTCCAACCGAAACGATTGGCTATTCCATATAGGGATTCTCCTTTCTTCACTTCATACATGTAATACTCACTTCCCGCGATATTGACTTTGGGAAGATTGACGTCTGCACCGAATGCAGAAACAGTGAAAAAAACGCATGCCGCTGTGGTGGCACTAAGTATGTAGCTTTTCATCTGAAACACATAAATTGCAAGGCTGAAAAAACGCCTTGGTTTTGCAAAAAAATATAGTTCGTAACAGACTCTTTTTGTTCACTCTACAAAATTAATAAAAAAATTCTTTGACTACTGCATAAAAAAATGATAAAATTAAAAAATGTCTGAAAAAAGCCAAAATTTCTGCTTTTTTGATAAATTATTTGGGTGTATAATTAGGTTATTCGGAGGTTTTTTATTAAATTTGCACACATATCCCGAAACGTGATGGAAACCGTTTTAATTCCATTGGTGTCTGTCGTGGGGATACCGGTATATAACCTATACGATACATATTTAATATAAATAATTACAAATGGCAAAGAAAGTCTATACGTTCGGCAATGGTAAGGCCGAAGGTAATGCCGAGATGAGAAACCTTCTCGGCGGCAAGGGCGCTAACCTTGCTGAGATGAATCTTCTGGGAATGCCAGTGCCTCCCGGATTCACTATCACTACAGAAGTATGTACTGAATACACTCAGTATGGCCGTGACAAAGTCGTAGCTGACATCCAGAAAGATGTTGAAAAAGCTATAGCTCACATTGAAGAGCTAACCGGCAATAAATTTAATGATCCGTCAAATCCTCTTCTTGTATCTGTTCGTTCCGGTGCCCGCGCATCAATGCCAGGTATGATGGATACTGTCCTCAACCTTGGTATGAACGATGCCACTGTAGCAACTATGGCTGAGAAGAGCGGAAATCCGCGTTTTGCTTGGGACAGCTATCGTCGTTTTGTTCAGATGTATGGCGACGTGGTGCTTGGCATGAAGCCAAAGAGCAAGACCGACATCGATCCTTTCGAGGCTATAATGGATCAGGTGAAAGAAGAAAAGGGTGTCAAACTTGATACAGAACTTGACGTTGACGATCTCAAGGAACTCGTTAAACGTTTCAAGGCTGCAGTGAAGGAATACACCGGCAAGGACTTCCCTGAATCAGCATGGGAACAGTTGTGGGGTGGTATTTGTGCTGTATTCGACAGCTGGATGAACGAGCGTGCTATCCTTTATCGCCGCATGAACCAGATTCCTGAGGAATGGGGTACTGCAGTAAATGTTCAGGCCATGGTTTACGGTAATATGGGTAACAATTCCGCTACCGGTGTTGCTTTCAGCCGTGATGCTGCAACAGGTGAAAATATATTCAATGGAGAATACCTTATCAATGCTCAGGGCGAGGACGTTGTTGCCGGTGTGCGCACTCCTCAGCAGATCACTATCGAGGGATCTCGCCGTTGGGCTAAGCTTCAGGGTATTTCCGAAGAGGAACGTGCAGCTAAATATCCGGCTCTTGAAGAGACAATGCCTGACTGCGCTGCTGAACTCATCGCAATTGCAAATCGTCTTGAAGACTACTACCGCGATATGCAGGACATGGAGTTCACTATCCAGAACGGCAAGCTTTGGATGCTCCAGACACGTAACGGCAAGCGTACCGGTGCTGCTATGGTTAAGATCGCTATGGATCTTCTCCGCGACAACATGATTGACGAAAAGACTGCTCTTCTCCGTATGGAGCCTCAGAAACTCGACGAACTCCTCCACCCCATCTTCGACAAAGATGCTCTCAAACGTGCTAAGGTTGTGGCAAAGGGTCTTCCCGCTTCTCCAGGTGCAGCTTGTGGTCAGGTTGTATTCTCAGCTGATGATGCTGAAGCTTGGGCAGACAAAAAGAGAAAAGTTGTTCTCGTGCGTATCGAGACTTCTCCTGAAGACCTACGTGGTATGGCTGTTGCCCAGGGTATCCTCACAATGCGCGGTGGTATGACAAGCCACGCTGCAGTGGTTGCCCGCGGTATGGGTAAATGCTGTGTATCTGGTGCCGGTGAAATCCGTGTCGACTATAAGGCTAAGACCGTTGAAATGGGTGGCAAGACTTATAAGGAAGGTGACTGGATTTCACTTAATGGTTCCACAGGCGATGTTTACGACGGTCAGGTTCCGACCACAGAACCGGAACTTGGTGGTGACTTCGCTGCAATCATGAATCTTGCCGATAAGTTCACCAAGTGTCTCGTCCGCACAAATGCTGACACTCCTCGTGATGCTAAGCAGGCACGTAAGTTCGGTGCACAGGGTATCGGTCTTTGCCGCACAGAGCACATGTTCTTTGAAGGCGACCGCATCAAGGCTATCCGCGAGATGATTCTTGCAAGCGATGAGGAAGGTCGTCGCGTAGCTCTTGCCAAGTTGCTCCCGATGCAGCGTGGTGACTTTGAAGGTATCTTCACTGCTATGGACGGTTATGGTGTGACAGTACGTCTTCTTGATCCACCGTTGCATGAGTTCGTTCCTCATCAGACTGCCACTCAGAAGGAAATGGCAGAGGAAATGGGTCTGACACTTGAAGAAGTAAAGGCAAAGGTTGACTCACTTGAGGAATTTAACCCTATGCTTGGTCATCGTGGTTGCCGTTTGGGTATCACATATCCTGAGATTACAGAGATGCAGACTCGCGCTATTATCGAGGCAGCACTCAACTGTAAGGCAAAAGGTATTAAGGTTCACCCTGAAATCATGGTTCCCCTTGTTGGTACACTCAAGGAGCTCCAGCATCAGGCTAATGTCATCCACACAACAGCTTCAAAGGTATTTGATGAAAGAGGCGAGACAGTTCCCTACAAGGTAGGTACAATGATCGAGGTTCCTCGTGCAGCTCTCACCGCAAACCAGATTGCAGAGGTTGCAGAATTCTTCTCATTCGGTACCAACGACCTTACCCAGATGACATTCGGCTACAGCCGTGACGATGCTCCCAAGTTCATCAAAAAATACAAGGAACTTGGCATCTTGAAAGTGGATCCGTTTGAGGTTCTCGATCAGGAAGGTGTTGGCCAGCTTGTAGAGATGGGTGTTAAGAAAGGCCGTTCTACTAACCCCGACCTCAAGGTTGGTGTGTGTGGTGAACACGGTGGCGAACCAAGTTCTGTTAAGTTCTGCGCTAAGATTGGCATGAACTACGTAAGCTGCTCACCATTCCGCGTGCCTATCGCCCGTGTAGCTGCGGCGCAGGCTGCAATCGAAGATTGATAGAAAATTTCTTACAATCGCTATATTAGGCGATAACTCACTGTAAAAAGGTGGGCTATCGCCTAACTTTTTTTTAGATTTTACAGATTTACAAAAGGATCTTGGAGTTCCCTTAACTCTTATGATTTCATACGCCTGCTATTCAATGCCTTTAGCGTCAAAGCTTGTGTTTGAAAACAAATCTAAATCGAATACCAACGTAACTTGTGAACTTGTCTATAAAGAAGATTCGGTAGTATAATAGATATAATTTACAATATCGCACCCAAAAGGATGACAAGGTCCGTCCTGAGCATGCAGCTCGCGAAGGTGTCACTCTCCTTTCCCTCCGATTCTTTCTGTGTGAGGACTGAGGCTAGCCGTCACCATGATTTTGATTTTAGGGTCTATGAGGTTGATTTTGACGGGCGCTCTATTGAGCTTAAAGCTAAAGTGACTGAAGGATTCATTGCTTACATGATGAGACTCATATAAATAAAAAAGGTTTTTGAACCTTCCGAAGCCTGCACCCTTTCGGGCCGACATGTGAA
>WFLX010014604.1_pt1 | contig 18214 bp, 12 predicted proteins | sample 4967041 | NCBI WGS metagenome assembly WFLX01 (sample SAMN12857096, study PRJNA449069) | gut metagenome | isolation source: stool from male and female vole | host: Microtus ochrogaster | place: USA:Florida | collected 2017 | reverse complement strand
CACGGAGGNGCCNGNCTNTCCCGCGCGNCCGGNTCGGCCGGAGCGGTGGGTGTACACGGCTGTGTCCTCGGGCAGACCGTAGTTGATCACATGGGTCAGGTCGTCCACATCAAGGCCGCGGGCGGCAACGTCGGTGGCCACCAGCAGGGTGATGACGCGGTCGCGGAACTTCTTCATCACGATGTCGCGCTGCTGCTGGGAGAGGTCGCCGTGGAGGGCGTCGGCGTTGTAGCCGTCCTGAATCAGCTTGTCGGCGACTTCCTGGGTGTCGCGCCGGGTGCGACAGAAGATGATGGCGTAGATGTTGGGGTTGTCGTCGGCCACGCGCTTCAGGGCGAGGTACTTGTCCTGAGCCTTCACCATATAATATATGTGTCGAACGTTCTTAGCGCCCTCATTCTTGGTGCCTATCACAATCTCTTCAGCGTCCTTCATGAAGCGCTTGGCAATCTTGGCCACCTCGTTTGGCATGGTGGCGGAGAACAGGAGCATCTTGCGGTCCTCGGGAACATGGGAGAGGATGTCGTTGATAGAGTCCACGAACCCCATGTTGAGCATCTCGTCGGCCTCGTCCAGGACTACGGTGTGGACGTCGTTGAGTTTCACAACCCCGCGGTTAATCAGGTCGATGAGTCGACCCGGGGTCGCTACGATTATCTGCACACCCTCACGCAGGGCACGGATCTGGCTTTCGATACTGCTGCCGCCGTAGACGGGGAGCACCTTCAGGCCGGTGGTATACTTGGAGAAGTCGGCCAGGTCGCCGGCTATCTGGAGGCATAGCTCGCGGGTTGGCGCCAGGATAAGGGCCTGGGGCACGCGACGCTCGGTGTCCACACGTTGGATCACAGGCAGGCCGAAGGCCGCCGTCTTTCCGGTGCCGGTCTGCGCCAGGGCCACAAGGTCGTGGTCGCCCGTCAGAAGCGAGGGTATTACTTTTTCTTGGACGGGCATCGGATTTTCGAATCCCATCTCGGCTATGCCGCGCAGAAGGTCGTCGCGCAAGCCTAATTCTTCAAATGAGCTCATATGTCAGTTATGTTAATTTTTAATCAATTCCGGAAAGCCAAGGTCGGAAACTTTGGCCTTTGGTTAAACCTATAAACCTCAGCTTTTGCAGGCGAAAGCTGATTTTCTACATGGTTAACAAGGTGGCATGTGATAATGTTCTAAAAATTGATTATCTTTGCAGGACAATAACTTGAGTTGAGCCTGCGAAACTCAAAATTAACCCATCTGACCATGAAATCAATCCGTGCACTCCTCCTTGCTGCCTTCGCCTTGTCGGCTTTCGCTCTTGCCGCCGAAGTGCCCGCCGGCTACTACAATAGTCTCAACGGCAAAAAGGACGCCGCCCTCAAAACAGAAGTTTACACAATCATCCATAACTTCACCCGCATCTCCTCCTACAGCGACCTGCCCAAGTACTTCATGCACACCGACGTCTACCCCGAGTCGATGCGCTGGTGGGACATGTACTCCTCCATACCCCTGTACGCCCCCAGCTTCAGCGGCCTCAACCGCGAGCACTCCTTCCCCAAGAGCTGGTGGGGCGGCAGCGAAAAGGTGGCGGCCTACACCGACCTCAACCACCTCTACCCCTCGGAAATGAAAGCCAACTCGGCCAAAAGCAACTGGCCCNTGGGCACGGTCAACACCCTCAGCAACGTCAAGTTCGACAACGGCGTATGCAAAGTCGGCTATCCGGTCAACGGCCAGGGAGGCAACGCGCAGTATGTCTTCGAGCCCGACGATGAATATAAAGGCGACTTCGCCCGCACATATTTCTATATGGCCACCTGCTACCAGGACTACACCTGGAAATACACCTGGATGGTACAGCAAAACACCTACCCCACCCTCTCCCCCTGGGCAATCAAACTGCTGCTTGAGTGGCACCGCGCCGACCCCGTAAGCCAGAAAGAACGCGACCGCAACGAGGTGGTGTTCAGCTACCAGAACAACCGCAACCCGTTCATCGACCTCCCCGAGCTGGCTGAGTACATCTGGGGCGAGCGCATGGGTGAGGCCTTCAAGCCCGGTAGCGTGGACATTCCCGTGGGCGACCCCGAACTCATCGCCCCGTCGGTCGACATGACCCTCGACTTCGGGCAGGTCGCCGTAGGCCACAACACCACCAGTCGCCTGTATGTCAAGGGCCTGAACCTCTCAAGCGACTTGCTGGCTAAAGTTTTCAGCGGCGATGCCGACTATTTCCGCATTCCTGAATCAAGCAAGAATATACCTGTCAAGGACGTAAACAGTGCCGAGGGCTTCTGGCTCAACGTCACCTACTCGCCCGAAGAGCTGGGGCAGCACACGTCCAAGATAACCTTCGCAGGCGAGTTCGGCTCCCGCAATGTGGAACTCCGCGGCGAATGCTTGCCCGTACCCAACCTCACCCCCTGCACCGCCCTGCCTCCGACAGGCATCGAAGCCGACCGCTACACGGCCAACTGGGAAGCGCCTGAAAATGAGGTCATCGACTACTTCATCGTTACCCGCACCATCTACAACGCCGGCGATGCCACAACCGAGAAAGTCGTCGAGCAGAACACAAGCATCGAGTTCCTGGGCTTCGACCAAAGCGAGAGCGAGAGCTACTCGGTGCAGTCCGTCCGCCTGGGCATCACATCCCAGCCTTCCAACGTAGTGTTCGTGGACCACACCGGCATCACCGGCGTCGAGGTTGAGCAACCCCTGCTGGTGCGCACCTTCCCCGGCATCATCCGCTTCATCTGCTCGCAGCCGCAGACCAACTGCCGCATTTACGACATGGCCGGCAACCTCGTGCGCCACATCGACACCATCTATCAGGACCTTGACGTAGACCTCGCTCCCGGCTTCTACCTCATCGTCACCGACCAGCATCCCACCCCCATCAAGGCCGCCACNGTCCTCTAACACCCATTCNGGCCACTTCATGCGGCGAATAATCGACCTATTCACCGCAAATTTGCGGTGAATATTTGCATTTTTCCCCGCAAAACGCTATCTTTGCGTCATGAGAAAACCCGTCTACCACTCCCCATATATCTGGCAACAAGCCGATTGGCCCCATTTCAGCTGGAATGCAGAAGCGCTTATGGACCGGCTGAGCCGCTTAAGCATGCTCCACGGTCTCCTCTCCGGCCGAATGTCCATGCTCGGGTTCAACGAAAAGAACCGCTCCATGCTTTCAGCCCTCACGGACGAGCTGCTGAGCACTTCCGAAATCGAAGGAGTCCAACTCAACCCACACTCGGTGCGCAGCAGTATCGCACGCCGCCTCGGCATTGAGGACGACGGCCTGCTGGCGGAAGACCACTATGTGGAAGGTTTGGTGGATGTGATGCTCGATGCGGTTCAGAATTGCCACCAACCGCTCTCGGCCGATCGGCTTTTCAACTGGCACGCAGCCCTTTTCCCGACAGGCAGAAGCGGTATGTTCCATATCACGGTGGCCAATTGGCGCCAAGGCAAAGAGCCTATGCAAGTAGTTTCGGGGGCTTTCGGACATGAAAAGGTGCATTACGAAGCTCCGCCCTCAGATGCAGTCCCGGAGGAAATGGCGCAATTTTTGGAATGGGTCAACAAATCCGACCACTCTCCCTTTATCATGGCTGCCATTGCTCACCTCTGGTTCGTGACCATCCATCCTTTCGACGATGGAAACGGACGCATCAGCCGTACCATCGCCGACATGATGCTCGCACGCCTCGACGTGGACTCCGCGCGCTATTTCAGCATGTCCGCTCAGATAAACCGCAATAAAAATGCTTATTACTTTGCTTTAGAGCAGGCTCAGCATGGCAAAACGGATATCACCGAGTGGTTGCTGTGGTTCTTCGATACATTGGCCGAGGCCATCGAAGCTGCATTGGCCACCGTGGAGCGCACACTGCTGAAAGCCGCATATTGGGAACGCCACCGAAACATAGAGATAAACGAGCGCCAGCGCAAGGTCCTCAACCGCCTCTGGGACGGCTTTGAAGGCAAGTTGACAACCTCCAAATGGGCAAAAATTTGCAGTTGCTCTCAGGACACAGCCCTGCGCGACATTAACGACCTCTTAGCTAAAGGGATGCTCTGCGATAGCGGTGCAGGGGGGCGCAGCGCCAACTATCTGCTCCCGGAGAGATAATTTTTCAGGCTTGTACAGGGCAGGGTAAACACGCCGCAGGTAACCGGCGGCTTAGAGTTCGCGCAGGTGGTATTTGGTGATGAAGTCGCGGAGGTTCGGGTGGTGGGAGAGGATATACTCGCGGACCATGCGGTCGGACCAGAACTGGGGCGGGAGTTCGCCCTGCATCACGGCCACTTCGAGTGTGGGTCGGTCGTCNGACAGGTTGTCGCGGAGGGTCTTGAGGATGTCGGGCAAAGCCGTNCGTGCGGCNTCGGCCTGAATTTCGGACGGCACCTCGATGCGGTANTTNTGGNCCTCCACGAGCGTGGGCGTGCACTCAGTCAGGGCACTCACCAGCACGGGCTTCTGTTTCAGCGAGGCTATCACGGCAGCCCAGGCGCGCTTGAAGTCCGCCTCGGAGTAGTTGTTCTCGCGAATTGTTGTGGATGCTGCCGGGGCCGGGGCGGCAGTCCCGGCAGAGGCCTGGGCGCGGTTCTCGCGGGCTTTGCGCGAGAGCTCGGCCAGCGAAAAACCGCCCACACTGATGGGCGACGCTCCCGCAGCCGGTGCGTGAGCCGTGGATGGCTTGGGCGGCTGTGTCACAGCCACTTTTGGCGCCGGAGCTTCTTCCTTAGGGCTACCGGCCGCCCGGTTCTCCACAGCGGGAGTAGTCTCCTGCCCCGGTGCGACGGGTTGCGACGCGGCAGGAGTTAACGGCAAGAGTTGGTGCCCCTCGTCACTTCCGTAGTCATCGGGCGAGGGGCTGGATAGTTGGCACAGTTTGATGAGTGTCAACTCGATTAAGAATTGCTTATTGCTGGCCTGGCGATAGTTGAAGTCGGCGGAGTTGCAAAGATCCATGCCGCGGTAGATAAACGCGGGGCTTAGTTTGGAGGCCCGTTCGGCCATTTGGGCGCGTACGTCGTCCGGAGCCTCGACCAAGGAGAGGGTAGCCGGGTTGGAGGCCACCATCAGGTCGCGGAAGTAGAGTCCGAGGCCGTTGATGAAGAACTGCGAGTCGAAACCCTTGGAGCGCACCTCCTTATATATAAGGAGTGCCTGGGGCACATCGCCGGCAATGAAAGCATCCACGAGGCGCGAGTAATAGCTGTGGTCCAGCACATTGAGGTTGTCCAGAGCTCCCTGATAGGTGATCTTACCCTGTCCGCTGGCCGCAACCTGGTCGAAGATGGAGAGCGCGTCGCGCATGGCTCCGTCGGCATTGTTGGCGATGACGCCGAGGGCTGATTCTTCCACTTCGATTCCCTCGCGTTCGGCCACCGAGCGCAGGTGGCGAACCATGTCGGCGACGGATATGCGGTTGAAGTCGTAAATCTGGCACCGTGAGAGGATGGTGGGNATGATTTTGTGCTTCTCGGTGGTTGCCAGGATGAAAATTGCGTGGGCCGGNGGCTNTTCGAGGGTCTTGAGGANGGCGTTGAAGGCCTGGGNGGATAGNATGTGCACCTCATCGACGATGAACACGCGNTNTTTCCCCGAAGTCGGCGGCACGGTGACCTGGTCGATGAGGCTGCGGATGTCGTCGACGCTGTTGTTGGAGGCGGCGTCCAGCTCGATGATGTTCAGCGAGCGGTTCTCGTTGAACTGCCGGCATGAGTCGCACTCGTTGCAGGCCTCGCCGGTAGCGGTGCGGTTGGTGCAGTTGATTGTTTTGGCAAAGATACGGGCGCACGACGTCTTGCCCACCCCGCGCGAACCGCAGAAGAGGTAGGCATGAGCAAGGCGGTCGGTCAGGATGGCGTTGCGCAGCGTGTTGGTCAGTGCGCTCTGCCCAACCACCGAGTCGAAGGTCGAGGGCCTGTACTTGCGTGCCGATACGATGTATTGTTCCATTTTTTGTTTTCTCCCCGCAAGCGGGAAGAAAAGGTTAGAAGGTTATGGGTTAAAGGGTTAGGGTTATTTTTTACTGTAGTCTCTGTGACCGAAGATAGCTGTGCCGACGCGGACGAGGTTTGAGCCGGCCTCGATGGCCAGCGGGTAGTCGTCGGACATGCCCATGGAGAGTGTGTCGAAGCCGCGGAGGTCGGGAGCTATTGCCCGGATTTCGCGGGCCAGGCCGGCGATGGCTTGGAAGTCGGCGCGGATGCGGGCGGCGTCGTCGGTATTGGTAGCCATGCCCATGAGGCCGTAGAGGTGGGTGGCGCGCAGGCGTTCGAAGCGGCGGGTACGGAAATAGTCCAGAAGCTCCTCGGGGGTGAAGCCGGTTTTGGTTTCCTCGGCGGCCACATGAACCTGGAGGAGCACCCCGGTGACAAGGCCGAGGCGTTCGCTTTCGGCGTCTATGAGGTCGAGCAACCGCAGCGAGTCTACGCTTTCGATGAGTGCGATGCGGCCGGTGCGCAGCAGCTGGCGGACCTTGTTGGTCTGGAGGTGGCCGATGAAGTGCCAGCGCACATCGGCCGGCATTGCCTCTATCTTGGGCAGGAGTTCCTGGATGCGGCTTTCGCCAAAGATTCGCTGACCGGCATCATAAGCCTCGCGGAGGGTTTCCACAGGGTGAAATTTGGACACAGCCACCAGCTCCACGCCTTCCGGCAGGGAGGCGTGGAGGGTGCGTATGCTGTCGGCCACCTTGCTCATCAGTCGACCACCTTCATTTTGTACACATCCATGAGCGGCGTTTCGGAAATCTGAATGATTTCGTAGTCGGCCATGGTGCCCTTCATGCCTTCGAGGAAGTTCTCGTAGGCGTTCTTGAAGTCGTTGGCCTGCACCAGTATCAGGGATGCGCTGCGTTTCTCGGCGGCGGTCTTTTCGTCGATGGTGATGAATGCCACCTTGACCATGTACCAGCGGTCGCCGTTTTCGGAGAAGAATATTTCTGCTATTTTTGTACGCTTTACAGCCGACACGGAGAAGTCGCCGGAAATGTAGGGAGTCATCTCCTCTGTGATGCGCGCCTCAGCTTCGGTGAAACTCAGGGCGTCCACGAGGTAGGGCTCGTTTACTTTCTTCACGGCGCCGTTCTCGGCGGCCTTGTCGTAGCGTATTTTACATTCGAACCAGTTTGCCATTTTACTAATGCATAATTCATAATGCATAATGCATAATCCTGTTTATGCACAATGCACATTCTTGGGGTTTCTTGATTTATCGTGATTAATCTCGAAGTGGGGTTGACGATTTGCTATTTTCCGCGTTTGGCGAGGATTTCCTGAAGGAGCGGCCTGAGGCCGTCGGCATAGATTTGGAATCCGAGGTCGGTGAGATGGATGCCGTCGACGGTGCCACCGGAGGTTTCGCTGTCGTGCTCGATTGCCTCAACATAGTAGAGGTTTTCGGGGTTCTCGGCCAGGAGTTTCTCGTAGTTGCGGCGGAAGGCTGCGTTCTTGGCGGGGAGATATTTGCCGAAGAAGGAGTCATAGCGTGCGTAGGGGTAGATGGGACCTGCCACCATTACGATGGGCACGTCGGGACGGGCCTGGCGGATGATGTTCACGAAGCCGTAGGTGAGGGTGTCGCACATCATCTCGGTGCAGTTGGGCACGGGGTCGAGCACGAAGATGTCCACATCGGGAATCGAAGCGAGTGCGCGGGCCATCACGGAGTCCATCTTGCCCTCACCGCTCATGCCGATGTTGACCACCTCGGCGTTGAGGTCGCGGGAGAGGATGTTGGTGCTCACCATGCCGGTGCGCGAGGCGCAGCCGCCCTGAAGGATGGAGGTGCCGTAGGCCACGATTTTCTTGTCGCGGTCAATGATATGGGGGTCGCCGGAAGTTATATCGGCCANAGAGTCGACCTTGATTTCGAGGNGNNTAACNCCNNCGTNAAGNGGCAGATAGACCATGTACTNGGACATCTTNGAGGTGTCGCGGTTCTCAACGTAGGTGCTCTCCACCATCTTGGTTTCCTTGTCGGCCAGGTAGGGNCGGTTGGTGTTGACATGGCGCCATACGCTGTCGCCNTCGAGGATGTAGNGGTCGGTGCCTTTGAGGCCGGTGTCGGCCATATGGATCATATGGGTGTTCCAGAGCAGGTTGTAGCGCACGCCGATGCGGCTGGAGTTGGTGGCGAAGCGTACGCCGATGCCTGAGGAGCACTGCGTGCGCTCCCAGAGTGTCGGGCGCACAGAGTCCTTGAGTTCTTTGGGAATTCGGGTGTAGGGGCCGTCGGTGTCTTCGAAGCCCTTGTTGATGACGCGGAGTTCCTGAGCGTCGACGTATTTCCAGGGCTTTTCAATTTTCGGGCCCTGAGCCGAAGCAACACCTACGGCCGCCAGGGCTATCAGTGCGATGCAGATTCTCTTCATAGTTAATTGTGTCGGATGATGCATGATGCTCGAGGCAAAATGCATAGATTTATTGGTTAAGTTCTTGATTCTCCGAGGATTAATCCAGCGCCGAAGATTATTGTTTCTGTTTGTCGGCCAGGAGGATGCGGGCCAGTTCGGCCACGCCCTCGGAAGCCTTTGCGCGGATTACGGTCACGCCTTCGGGCACGCGCGATGGAGCGGGGTCGATGTAGTACACGGGCGTGCCGCGGCGCACATAGTTCACCAGGGCCGCCGCGGGGTACACCTGGAGGCTGGTGCCGATGATGACGAAGATGTCGGCACGTTCCACCAGGCTTACGGCTGTTTCCAGCATCGGCACGGCCTCCTGGAAAAACACGATGTGGGGGCGCACATGGTGGCCGTCGATGACTGTCTCGGGCGTGGTACGCTCCTTGTAGTCAAGGCGGTAGACCTTGGTTTCGTCGTCCAGGGCGCGCACCTTGTTGAGTTCGCCGTGGAGGTGCACCACATGGGTGGAGCCGGCGCGCTCGTGGAGGTCGTCCACGTTCTGGGTGATGACGTACACCTCGAAGTCGTCCTCGAGGTCGTGGAGGATGCGGTGGGCGGCGTTGGGCTCCACATCGGCCAGCTGGGCACGGCGCGCGTTGTAGAACTCATGCACCAGGGCCGGGTTGCGGCGGAAGCCGTCGGCACTGGCCACATCCATGACGGGGTATTCCTCCCAGAGGCCGTCGGCGTCGCGGAAGGTGCGGATTCCACTCTCGGCGCTGATGCCCGCGCCGGAGGATATTACGAGTACTGGTTTCTTAGCGGTCATCGAGTGAGAAGCTTATGCCGTTCCCGAAGGAAGAGCCGTTGTTTTTATTGTCGTTGTTCACTGCGGCGGTTTTCTCGGCGCGGCGGGCGGCGTCGCTCTTGCGTTTATCGCGCTTGTAGGCGGGGTCGCGTTCGACCATCTCGATGGCCGTGTCCGAGTCGAGCTGCTCGGGCGTGAGGATGTAGTAGTTCTGCGTTTCCTGACGNCGGGTGAAGTCCTCCACCTTCTCCTTGCCGTATGCGGCTACGATGCGCTTGTCGATAACCTCCTCTTCCGGTTCGGTAGCCTGGTTGCCTTCGATGACGGCCACGGTTTCGGTGCCCGTCTCCACGGCCACGTCGAATCCGGCTGCAAGGATGGTGAATTTGATTTTGTTGCCCAGGGAGTCGTCNTAGCCCCAGCCGAACTTAATCTTGACGTTGCGGTTGATCTGGCCCACCAGTCGGTTGGCCTGCGANGCNTCGGCCACGGTGAAGGGCGGGTTGATATCGTGGGAGTAATAGAATGCGAAGAGGAGCTTGCGGGCGGAGGTGATGTTGGTGTCGCACAACAGCGGGGAGTGGAGCGCCTGGGCTATGGCCTTGGACATGCGGTCCTCACCCTCGCCGTAGCCCACGGAAATCATGGCCGTACGGCCGCCTCGGAGGCAGCTGTCGACGTCGTTCATGTCTATGTTGATGTTGGCCAGACTGGTGACGAGGTCGGAGATGGTTCGTGCGGCGACGGCCAGGATGTCGTCGGCCTTGGTGAACGCTTCGTCCCAGGCCATGTCGGGGTAGATTTCACCCAGGCGTTCGTTGTTGATCAGCAGCAGGGCGTCGACGTTTTCCTGAAGGCGGTTGGCACCGTCGAGGGCACTGTTGAGCTTGGTCACGCCTTCAAAGAAGAAGGGGATGGTGACGATGCCGACCGTGAGGATGCCCTTCTTCTTGGCCACGCCGGCCACTACGGGAGCACCACCGGTACCGGTGCCGCCGCCCATGCCGGCGGTGACGAACACCATCTTGACGTTGTTGTCCAGCAGTTTTTCAATTTCCGGCACACTCTCCTCGGCTGCGGCGCACCCAACTTCAGGGTTACCGCCTGCACCGAGGCCTCCGGTGGTGTTGGGGCCCAGAAGGATGCGGTTGGGCACCGGCGAGGAAAGAAGGGCCTGGCGGTCGGTGTTGAGCACCACGAAGTCCACACCCTTTACGCCCTGGGTGCACATGTAGCTCACGGCGTTAGAGCCGCCGCCACCGACGCCCATCGCTATGATGGTAGGTGCGCCGGGACCGTTTTCGTCGGCGCGGTTATCATATTTCTCAATGAAGCTGAGATCTTCCATTTCGTCCATGTTTGTATTTTTGGGTGTGTTATTGGTCGTTGTTTTCTTCCTCAGGACCGAAGAGTCGTGCAATCCTATTGGAAAGGTTGCTCATCAGGTTGTTGGTCTCTTCGAAGTCGCGGCCTCCGTAGTCAGGTGCTTCATCGGCATATGAGATGTCCGTGATGGGATTATCATCTATATCATCGTCATCGTCAATTTCCACCTCCTGTTTCTTCTTGCGGGAGAAGAAGCCGAAGAAACCTCGCTTGTTGGGGGTTTCGCCTTCGTCGGGGTCGTCCTTGAGCAGGTCGTCATCTTCCACCTCTCGGGCAGCCGGCTTGCGCGTGTCCTTCTTGGGTGTGGCCGCCACCGGTTCGGGGGCCGAGGCCTTGGCGGCTTTGGCGGCCGACTTTGCTATCTCCTCCTTGACGGCGTCCACCGTGTTTGCCGTGGCGGCGGCAGCTGCCGCTGCGGGTTTGGCGGACTTGACCTCCGGAGTGACAACGGCTGCCGGTTCTTCGGGCTCGGCCGGCCGCATGGGGCTCAGGCCCTTAAGACCGGGGATGCGCTGGGCAATGGAGAGAAGGGCGATGATGTCGATGTTCTCCGCCGTGTTGCGCCCGGGAGTATGGAAGGTGATGCCTTCGGGCATCGCGGCCATGCGCACGTTGATTTTGGCCTGCTGACTCACCAGCTTTGCGAAGTCGGCCATACGGCTTCCGCCGCCGGTGAGCACGATGGTGCCCAGGGCGCTCAGGGGCGTGGAGGATATGTTGATCTGATTGATGGCGTTGGCGATGATTTCACCTGCACGTGCGCGCGCGTACCCTTTAATATCCTTGATGTTGGGGGTGCGGTCGTTCTTGTCCTCGGGGTCGAGGTTGATGAGGCTCTTCTTGATGTTCTCGGCAGCCTCCTCAGTGATGCCCAGACCTATGCTGAGGTCGCGGGTGATGAGGTTGGAGCCCATGGGGATGGTTACGAGCGCCGCCAGCGTACCGTTCTTATATGTGGTGACGGTGGTGGTTTCGGCACCGACGTCAATCAGCGCCGCGCCAACCTGCTTTTCGTCGCGGGATAGGACGAAGTCGGCGATCGCAATCGGCCGGAGGGCGTAGCGAACCTCGTCGGGCGATACGGTGTCCAGCCGCAGGCGTTCGAGGTTCTGGTGGGTCTCCTTCCCGCAGGTGATGAGCATGAATTCGCCGCGGAGAATCTCGCCGTAGCTGCCCACGGCGCGGGGCACGGCGGTTTTGTTGACATAGAACTTGCGCGGCAGCACCGACTCTATGATGTGCGTGTCGCTGACATAGTCGCGTGTGGCCTCCTGCTTGAGCCGGGCCACCTGCTGCTCGGNGATNTCGCATTCCTGGGGGNAGTGGAGCACCGACTCTGTGGGGCACGGCGCCGNGCGAGCGTCCACCCAGGGCGATGGCGAGGCCTTCGACACGGCGTCCCTGGACAGCACGGGCTCCCTCGAGGGAACGTATGACTTCGCTCACGAGGCGGGCCACCTCGCGGATGTTCTGAATGCGCCCGTAGCGGACGTTGTTGGCCGAGGGCACTTCCTCCACGGCCAGGACGGACAGACTGCCGTCGGGGGCGACGGAGCCTACGGCGCCTTTTATCTTGGACGAGCCGATTTCTAATGCAACTATTGTCTTGAGATCCACTGTAATATTTTTGTTAGGAGGTATCGGATTAGATTATTGGTTGTTTCTGATTTGATGGGGAGTGAGGTCGGTCATGAAGGTGGAGTCGGAGTCGATGTCCCACTCGCCCGTCTTCTCTTCCTCGGTCGGGAGTGCAGCCGCCGGAACCACATGGTTGCGCTTGGAGGCCACCACCTGGTCGCGCCACTTCACGGCTACGGTGTCGTAGGCGGTCCAGCCCTCGTAGGGCGCCACGTGGCGGTAGAAGGCGCGCAGGCGCCGGAATTTGTCCTGCACCATGGACGTATCGCCGAAGTTGACCACATGGCCCACGATGTTCGGTACCAGGATGATGTTGCCGTCGGGCTCCTGCGTAACCGTGGCCACCAGCGCACTGACCTTGGGGTTGGAGGCTATGTAGTCCAGCAGCGGGAGTAGGCGCGAGGCGGGGTGTACGGNGTCGAAGGTTCCCACCAGCACCGGCACGTCGATGTGATAGCGCAGCNCGGCGGCTATTCGCTTGCCCGAGGCGTTGATGTAGTANGACGGCTTACCTTTTTCGAANACACGGGCCNCGGGCACCATGGGGGTGGCTNCGATGACGAGCGTACCGTCGGAGAGAATCATCGCGTTGGCGCTCTGGAGCTTGTCGGAAGCTNTCAGACGCTGCTCCAGNGCGNAGAGGTCGAAGTTGTCGCGGAGGATTCCGCCTACGGTGTCGNGGTCCAGCTGAGCCTCGTGGAGCACGTCCAGCACGTTGACGAAACGGCTTTTGGGGTCGGACAGGTCCACACGTACGCTTTTGAGCACCGCCCGGTGCGACATACGGGCCGACACCACCAGGGCGCAGCAGCAGTAGGCCACCATCAGGAGGCTGAGCACACACATGAACACTGACTTACGACTCATCTTTAAGCTTTCTCTTGCAGTTGTTGTACCAGCGGGTCGATCTGCAGGTTGAGGTCGCCGGCGCCAAGGGTCAACAGGATGTCAAAATTACGATTTTTCATCGTAGTTACAAAGTCTTCTTTGGAAATCATCACTTTATCGGCGCATTTTATGTCGTCGAAGATGATTTTTGAGCTNACACCCTCGATGGGGAGTTCGCGCGCCGGGTAAATATCGGCCAGCACAACGGCGTCGGNGCCGCTGAGCGCTGCGGCGAAGTCGGGGGCGAAGTCGCGCGTGCGGCTGTAGAGGTGGGGCTGGAAGGCCACGGTGATATGGCGTCCGGGGTACACGGCGCGGACGCTCTCGATACTGCGGGCCACCTCAGCCGGGTGGTGGGCATAGTCGTCGATGATGACGCGGCCCTCGTTGCCCGACTCCTGCCAGCGCCGTTCGAAGCGGCGCTCCACACCGGGGTAGGAAGCCATTGCGCGGCGGGCAAGTTCGGGGGTGAGGCTACCGGTGAGCCATACGCCCGCGAGGGCTGCCACGGCGTTGTCTATGTTCACATCCACCGGCACGCCCAGTTCGATGTCGCGGATGACACCGTCAGGGTGTACGAAATCGAATTTGACCGTACCCTGACCGAAGCGCTCGTTGGCGGCGTGGAAGTCGCCCGACCGGCGCCCGAAGGTGAACACGCGCACATCCTTGCCCGGACGCGGCACCAGCTTGAGGCCCTCGCGGACCACCAGCGCGCCGCCGGGTACGATGAGCTCTGTAAATCGGGCGAATCCCTCGAGGTAGGCCTCCTCGGTGCCGTAGATGTCCAGGTGGTCGGGGTCGGTGGCGGTGATTACGGCTATGTAGGGCGATAGCTGGTGGAAGGAACGGTCGTACTCGTCGGCCTCCATGACGCAGAATTCGGCCCCCGGACTGAGCATGAGGTTGGAGTTGTATTCACGCAGGATACCGCCCAGGAAAGCATTGCAGCCGATGCCGCATTGGAGCACATGGGCGGCCATGGAGGAGGTGGTCGTCTTGCCGTGGGTGCCGGCAAAGCATATGCCTTTGGAGTGGCGCGACACCTGCCCCAGCACGTATGCGCGCTTGCGCACCTCGAAGCCCTCGCGGCGGAAGAAGCTCAGGGGGATGTTGCTCTCAGGCACGGCAGGGGTGTAGACCACAAGCGTACCCTCCGGGGTGCGGAAGGGCTCGGGTACAGCATCCATGGAGTCGTCGAAACTCACTGCCGCGCCCTCGCGTACCAGCTCGGCGGTGAGGGCCGAAGGGGTGCGGTCGTAACCCGCCACGGGCAGGTCGAGCGACATGAAATAGCGGGCGAGCGCCGCCATGCCTATGCCGCCTATGCCGACGAAGTATACTCTTTCTATATCCTTGATTTCCATAAGCTTACTTTTGTTGAAGGACGCGGTCGATAGCGTCGGCTATTTTTTCGTCGGCCTCGCGCAGGGCCATGTCGGCGGCTGCCTGCTCCATAGCCGCGATGCGGGCCGGGTCGGCCATGAGCGCGCAGGCCTCGTCCCACAGTCGGGCGGGTGCGTCGGCATCCGTGACCATGATTGCCGCGTTGCGGCAGGCGAGTGCTTCGGCGTTGTGGCGCTGGTGGTCCTCCGTCACGTTGGGCGACGGCACCAGTATCGAGGCTTTGCCCAGGTCCTGAAGTTCGCTGATGGTGCCTGCACCGGCGCGCGACACCACCACCGTGGCTGCGCGGTAGGCCGCGGGCATATCGGCCACGAACTCCGTGACCTTGACGTTGGGCAGCGGATGTTCTGCGGCGAAGGCCGCGCATCGGTCGTAGTCCGTCTTGCCCGTCTGCCACAGGATGTCGAACGGTGCTTGCGCCGCTTTGCCCGAAGCGATGGCGTCCATGACGGCCTCGTTGAGCGTCCGGGCCCCCAGACTCCCGCCCACGATCAGCAGCAGGGGCCGGTCGGGATTGACGCCGAGGGCTGTACGGGCCTCGGCGGGAGACAGTGTGCATTCCGAGAGCGCCTTGCGCACCGGGTTGCCGGTGAGGATGATAGTGTCGGCGGGGAAGAAGCGCTCCATGCCCTCGTAGGCCACGCATATGGCCTTGGCGCGCTTGGCCAGGAGCTTGTTGGTGACACCCGCGTAGGAATTCTGCTCCTGCAGCACCGTCGGTACGCCTGCGCGCTGGGCGGCCTTGAGCGTAGGACCGCTCGCATACCCGCCCACGCCGATGGCGATGTCGGGGCGGAACCGGCGCACGATGGCGCGGGCACGCCGCATACTGCGGAAGAGTTTGAGCAGTACGCCGAAGTTGCGCCAGATTTTGCGGCGGTAAAAGCCCGCCACGGGCAGACCCTCGATGCGGTAGCCCGCCGCCGGCACGCGGGTCATCTCCATGCGGTTGTCGGCGCCCACAAAGAGGATTTCACAACCCGGATGACGGCGTTCCAGGGCTGCGGCTATTGACAGGGCCGGGAAGATATGACCGCCCGTACCACCGCCACTTATGAGAATTCGTAAAGGTGTGTTCATAATCTGAGTTGCCGTTAAGGCATTACGCACGGGCGCGCGCCCGTTACAGCCACAAAGTTAATAAAAAAAGTCCACATATCGAAAATTAAAGATTGTAAATTCTCGGTTTACAAGATTATTTTGCCGTTCGCCATGGGTAAAAAACACACGCATCCTTGTTAATTAGTGTTAATAGTCGCATTTCCGACAATTATTTCCAAATATCTCCAATCGAAATACTTGCACAGGTGGCAAAAAGGCAATAATTTTGCAATGTGTTTTTCATAGTATTAGATTAAGATAAAGGTTTTTGGGAAAGAGAAGTTGTGAAACTTCTCTTTCTTGTTTTTTGAGCCTTCTGCAGGATGGTTTCCGCCTGCAAATCCTGGCTCCGGGTCATGTACTCCGCCAAGGGTCGTAACCACCCTTAAACATTAAACCTTAAACGTTAAACCCTAAACATTAACCCTCAAAAAACCGGCAATCCAACTTTTTTCTTTATCTTTGCAAAAAACATTACCATGAGCAGAATAACTGAGTACATCCGTCGCCCGCAGGTGTGGGGATTTTTCGTGTCGTTGGTCGTGATAGCCATCGTATCCATCGCCTTTTTCTATCCCGACAACCTCCAGGGGCACTCCCTGCAGCAACCCGACATGCAGCAGGGCATAGCCAACGGTCATGAGGCCGCCCAATACGAGGCGGCAACCGGCGAGAAGGCCCTATGGACCGACGCCCTCTTCGGCGGTATGCCCACCTTCCAGATTTCGCCGTCATACCCGTCGAACAGTCTTTTCAACTGGCTCAACGGTCTTTACGGCCTCTATCTACCGGCCCCCTCCAACCTGCTGTTCATGATGATGACGGGGTTCCTGATTCTCCTCTACGCACTGAAGCAGCGATGGTACCTGGCACTACTCGGCGCCTTGGCCTGGGGCTTCTCCACCTACTTTGTAATAATCATAGGAGCGGGACACATATGGAAGTTCCTCGCCCTGACCTACATCCCGCCCACAATAGCGGGTTTTATCCTGGTTTACAACCACCGTCCTGTGGTCGGCGCTGCCCTGCTGAGCCTCTTTGCCATGCTCCAGCTCAACGCCAACCACCCCCAGATGACCTACTATTTCGGTCTGGTGATGGTGATTCTTGCCATCTGCTACATGATTGAGGCCATACGCAAACACGAAATCCGCAACTGGCTCGTCGGCACGGGACTGGCAATACTCTGCGGCGCACTGGCCATCGGCGCCAATCTCCCCTCCTTATATAATACATATGAGTACTCCAAGGAGACCAAGCGCTCGCAGTCAGAACTCACCCCTCTGACCACCGACGACGCCACCCCTGCGGAGCGTCCCACCGGCGGACTGCCCAAGGGCGAGATCGTGGGCTGGAGCTATGGACGCTCGGAACTGCTTTCGCTGGTGGTGCCCAACATCAAGGGGGGTGCTTCGGCCCGGCCCGAAGGGGGCGCTATGGAGCGCATGACGCTCGACCGCCTGCCCGAGGCCGCCAACTACCCGGACGCCACCCTGCTGCCATATATGACGCAGTACTTCAACGACTCCGAGGGCACCAACGGCCCGGTATATGTCGGCGCGATAATTTTTGCACTGTTCATCCTCGGATGCGTGATAGTGAAGGGACCGCTGAAATGGGCCATGCTCACTTCGACACTGCTCTCCTGCGCACTGGCGCTGGGATACAACTGGGAATGGTTGTCCGACCTGATGATTTATAACTTCCCGATGTACAGCAAATTCCGCGCAGTCGAAAGTATTCTGGTGGTGGCCGAATTCGCAATACCCCTGATGGCGGTACTTGCCCTCTCGCGCATATTCGACACCCCGGCGCAGGAACGCGGGACACTCCTGCGCCCCGTATGCTGGAGTTTCGGAGTGCCCGCGGCACTTTGTCTGCTACTGGCCCTTGCGCCCGGACTGGCCGGCGAGAGCATCAACGACACCGACCGCGCCACCGCCTCGATGGTGCAGCAGCAGGCGATGCAGTACTACGCTTCCCAAGGAGCCACCCAGGCCCAGCTCAATCAGGTGGCCGACTACTACTCACTCGTCACCGGAGCCAACGCCAAGGCCGTCAGCGAGTTGCGCCAAGGCCTCGTGCGCGCCGATGCGTGGCGGTCGCTCATATTCATCCTCCTGGGCGCTGCCTTCCTATGGCTTCTCCTGGCGGAGAAAGCCCGCCGCGGAGTTGTGGCCGGCGCACTGGTAGTACTGGTGGGAGCCGACGGTTACGCGGTTAACAAGCGCTACGTCAGTCATTCGTCCTTCGGCACCGAACCCCTCAAGGGCGACATCACCTTCGAGCCCGATGCCATCGACCAAGCCATCCTCGCTGACGGCGCCGATGATCACTACCGCGTGCTGGACATACCGGGGTTCAGCAGTCCGAACCGCTCCTACTTCCACCATATGGTAGGCGGCTACCATGCCGCCAAGCTCAACCGCTACGAAGACCTGATCCAGCGCAAACTCATGCCCATGCTGCAGGTGGGCTACTTCCGCGACGCCCCCGAGCTGGACGACCCGGCCCATGCCGAGCTTGCCGCCACCCTGCGGGCGGGCTATGAGGTGGCCGACATGCTCAACGCGCGATATATCATCACCGGCGACACTCAGGCGCCCGTGCTCAAGAACACCCACGCCTACGGGGC
>WFLX010042062.1_pt1 | contig 18215 bp, 14 predicted proteins | sample 4967041 | NCBI WGS metagenome assembly WFLX01 (sample SAMN12857096, study PRJNA449069) | gut metagenome | isolation source: stool from male and female vole | host: Microtus ochrogaster | place: USA:Florida | collected 2017 | reverse complement strand
AATTTGAGTCTTTCCGTCTCACAAGCAAAGTAGAGAAATCCGCTCTCTTTATCCATACACATTCACCGGCCGGCAAAGGATAACTCCGGCCGTCAAGACTGATGCGGAACTCCTCGGTGCGACTTTCTACTTTCAATTGAAGTTCTGAATCACCTCCTATCACAAGGGGACGCACCGTGAGGGAGTGGGGTGCCACAGCCACGAGAGCGATACAATCGATTGTGGGCTCCAAGATGGGTCCTCCGGCTGAAAGATTATAGGCCGTACTCCCCGTCGGAGTCGACACGACCAGACCATCCGCCTTATAATCGGCCAGATAATTACCATTAACACGGGCCTGCACGGAAATCATGGAGGCCGACTCCTCTTTAAGTAGCGACACATCATTCAGGGCGAAAGGCCATGTGTTGTCGGGAAGATCACGACTCTGCACCTGTAGTAACATTCGTCTTTCTACAATCACCTCTCCCCTGCAGATATTGTCAATCATGTCCTCCACCTCATCAAGCGCACAACTCGCAAGAAAACCGAGATGACCCGTGTTTACGCCAAGAATCGGAATCTCCATTCGTCCTACCCAACGGGCGGCACGAAGAAAAGTGCCGTCTCCTCCAATACTGATCACAAGATCAGTGTCTTCTCCGATCCAGGCACTACATTCCACACCAGTCATCTCAATATGTTTATCGCGAAGATAGGTATAAAGCTTGGGATGTATATTTACCACAAATCCCTTTTCCCGCAGAAATGAAAAAAGCCGGGCAAACTCTTGCAGATAAGAGTCTTGCCTCCGGCTTCCATAGATTGCTATCCGGTTGTTCATAGCTTCCGGTTTATCATACGTTTAATAATGTCTGTAATGACAACAGTCGCTCGGCCGCTATGGCAGCATCAGCCATAGCCGAGCCTGATCCGTGCGCCTCCACCACATGGTAATCATAACGCTCAAGACTGCGCACAGTCGATGTCGGATCCGTATTACGCACTCTCAGGGTTACTCTCAGAGTGCCATCAACATCAGGCACACTGAAAAGGTCCACCAGATGCGCGTCGCTGTCTTCTACTGCGTGTGCAAGCATACTTGCACTGTAATCTTCCGGCCGGCACTCCACAGTGATGACACTGCAATCATCACGGGCAGCGATCATTCTTCCAAGCCCCTCGAGAAGAGAGGTCTGGTCGATGACGCCAAGCGAGACACCGTCCTCGCTCACCCCCACCTCATGGCGAGGGGTGTCAAGAAGACGGGGGAGCACCTCCAAAAGAGGCATGTCGGCATCGATGCTGCGCACCGGCCGGCTTTCTGCCACTGTCTTGCCCGGGGATAATATCTCTCTTGCTGTCATAAAAAATCCTTTCTTTTGGTAATTTACCCACACCCATCCTGTCTTTCGTCGGAGACCATGCCTCCCGACAGGGTTGTCAATAATCTCTAACTATTTAAAAAACGTCTTAAATTAGTCTTTTTCTTTGTGCTGAGCGTGTTTTTTTTATACTTTTGCAAATTCAAAATTACAAATTTTGTGCCGAATTTTACCATGAGGTGCGATTTTTTTAATTTTTATATATCTCTGTCTAACGTAACACCTTGTTAAGACAGAATACAATCTATTGAATATGACTCGTTTAAGTGTTAACATCAATAAAGTGGCAACCCTCCGCAATGCCCGTGGAGAAAATGTGCCGGATGTCGTAAAGTTTGCCAAAGACTGTGAAAGTCTCGGCGCACAAGGTATAACTGTCCATCCCCGGCCCGATGAACGTCACATTACACGGCGCGATGTCTTTGACCTGCGTCCTGTAGTGACAACCGAATTTAACATCGAGGGATATCCTTCCGAAGATTTTATGGATCTTGTATGTGAAGTGCGCCCGGCTCAGGTTACCCTCGTTCCTGACGCTCCTTCACAAGTGACCTCCAATTCCGGCTGGGATGTCTTGGCCAATGAAGACTTCTTGCGCGATATATGCAGCCGTCTGGCGGCCGCCGGAATACGCAGCTCAATTTTTGTGGATGCCGACCCTGCGCAGGTGCGCAAGGCTGCCGAAGTGGGTGCCGACAGAGTCGAACTCTACACCAAGCCATACGCTGACGCCTATCATATTGACCGTGAGGCAGCCGTCATGCCGTTTGTCAAAGCTTCGGAAGAAGCCTTACATCTTGGTCTGGGTCTTAACGCCGGACATGACCTCAATCTTGAGAATCTTGAATATTTCCATCGGTCATTACCACTTCTCGATGAAGTGAGTATCGGTCATGCCCTTATTTCCGACGCTCTGTATCTTGGCATAGGCGAAACTATCAGACGTTATCTCAAATGTCTTGAATAATATATCCCATTTCATCTTCATAATATTTTAAACTCCTCCGATGGACAAGCTTTCATTCTGGTCGCTAATTATCGACGGCGGCTATATCATGATTCCCCTCGCAGTGCTCCTGTTGGTGAGCATTTATATCTTCATAGAACGTTGTTTCGCTCTTCACCGCGCGGCTAAAAATGATGACACTTTCATGAAACGCATCCGTGATTACATCATGGAGGGAGATATCGAGAACGCCGTCACACTCTGCAAGCGCACCGACACTCCCTACGCCCGCCTTATCCTTAAAGGAGTCAACCGTATAGGACGCCCGATGAACGATGTGCTTGTGGCAATTGAGAATACAGGAAATATCGAGGTAGCCAATCTTGGGAAAGGATTCACCTGGCTCTCCACCACTGCCGCCGGCGCTCCCATGTTAGGATTCCTGGGAACCGTAGTAGGTATGATCGAGGCCTTCTTCGCCTTAGCCAATGCCGGCACCTCCGCCAACATCACGGTGCTTTCTTCCGGCATCTATCAGGCACTTGTCACCACTGTCGCCGGTCTCGTGGTAGGTATCGCCGCTCTCTTCGCCTACAATTTCCTCGTCTCGCGCGTAAATCGCATTATGAATTCTCTGGAGGCCAAGACTATGGAGTTTATGGATCTCCTGAATGAACCCTCCTGACACTGCCTTTCCCCCGATCATCGGACGGATAATGCGGTTACCCTATTAATTGCCCAAACCCTGTCAAACACCGATAAAAGTGGCTCTAAAAAAGAACTTCCAGACACTCGATACGTTCTCCATGTCTTCGATGACGGATGTGATTTTCCTTCTGCTCATCTTCTTCATGGTGACCTCCACCTTGATCTTTCCCGCCGCAATCGACGTGAATCTCCCTCAGAGCAGCGAACAAACTTCGCTCAAGCCGGTCACTGAGGTATATATAGATGCCGATTCAAAGCTATATCTTGTGGCCGACCGGAATGATTCTATCGAGGAAAATTCACAGGCCCGTCCCGTGACACGTGACGAGCTGCTTGCAAATCTTATGCTCATACAACGTCAGGACTCCCTGCGCGCCGTGGCGCTATATGCCGACAGCACTGTGGCATACGCTCGTGTCATAGATGTGCTTGACTTGGCTGCACGCAACAACCNCNGGCTTGTCCTTGCCACACGTAGTTCACAGACACATACTACNCCGAAATNATAAAATACTCCGGATATGAAAAAGGAAGATAAAGACCGCGCAATAGCTGCGGGACTTACGTTCTTCGTGGCCCTTGCACTCCTGCTCGTGCTCTTTTTCGGAGGAATGACTTTCGACCGGCAGTTTCTCGCCGAATCTTCAACTCCGGAATTGCTACCCGAAGAGGAAGAGACTTTCATCGAGCCCGAACTCGTAGACCTTGGGGAAGAAACCTCCGTGACACATAATACCGATCCGGCCCCCACGCTTAAAGGAGAACCGGAACCGGCACCCGAAGATCATGCCGAAATTGTCGAACCCGGAGAAAAAACCGCTCCCGTGCCTAAACCCGTGGTCAAGGAGGTGACTCAGAAAAAGGAGAGTAAGGTGCAGAAAGAGGAACCCTCGCTCACTGACAAGGAACGCCGGAAGGCTACCAGCTCCGTGGCTAACAAATTCGCACCTAAAAACGGTCAGACAGAAGGCTCCGATAAGGGTACTTCCGGAGCCGGAGGCACCGGTGTGGGTGTGAGCGGCAACGCCCATGGCAGAAGCTTCATAAGCTGCCCCAAACCCGATGTGGCGCTCCGGCATAAGACTGTAGTGACCGTAAACGTCGTAATCGACGCAGAGGGAAAGGTGACGGAGGCCTCAGCCACAGGAAGCGCCGATGCATCTATCAGACGAAAATGTGAGGCTGCGGCACGACAAGCCCGCTGGTCGGCAAAAAAGGGTGCGACCTCTACCCGAGGCTCGATCACATTCACCATCACACCACGCTGATCAACGGTTTTTAACAGTACTTACCCATCATAAACCCCGGTAGACGCATTTTGCTATATAATAGATTTTAGCTAACTTTGTAGCCGATTGCGCATTGTGCGTACTACTCAAGAATACGGGACATAAATTATCCCTTTGTTTTCCTTCTGAATTAATCTTACAGGATGATCTCTAAGAAATACAAGTTGATCAACAACATCGGCGGATGGTTTGTTTTTGTCATCGCGCTGATCACTTATTGGCTCACTCTGGAGCCCACGGCCTCTTATTGGGACTGTGGAGAGTTTATAATACAGGCTGACAAGCTTGAAATCGGTCACCCGCCGGGCAATCCGATATTTATGCTCACGGCCCGTTTCTTCGCGAATTTCGCCCCGGATGCCGGTTCCATTTCTGTTATGGTGAATGCCATGAGCGGCCTGTTGAGCGCTCTGACCATCCTGCTCCTCTTCTGGACCATCACTCATCTTGTGAGACGTCTGGTAGTGAAAGACCATCAGCACAAGGAAATATCCATTCAGCAGTATGTGGCTATCATGGGCAGTGGTCTTGTGGGATCGCTTGCCTATTGTTGGAGCGACACTTTCTGGTTTTCCGCTGTCGAAGGTGAGGTCTACGCCTTTTCCTCTTTCTGCACAGCCCTTGTGTTCTGGCTCATCCTGAAATGGGAAAACAGAGCCGACCAGCCTCATTCCGACCGTTACCTGATACTTATCGCCTATATAATCGGTGTCAGTATAGCGGTCCACCTGCTCAATCTCCTCTGCATCCCCGCCATCGTGCTTGTCTTCGCCTACCGTAAGTGGAACGACATGAATTTGGTCAAGTCGCTCATAACTCTCCTTGTGGGCTTTGCCATTATCGTGCTTGTTCTCTATGGTCTCGTACCCGGGTTCATCAAGGTAGCTCAGCAATTCGAGCTTCTGTTTGTCAACGGTTTCCACATGAGCTACAACAGCGGAGCTATGGTCTACGTGATTGTCACCGTCGCTGTCTTCGTATGGGCTTTATATGCTCTCAATGCTCAGAAAAGTGGCCTGATGATCCGCCTTTCCTTCATAGCGGCTCTCGCTGTCTCCGGTATTTTCTTCTTTGGCAACGGGTTTCTGTTCGGCTGGATCCTTTTGGCTATCGTAGCTGTTCTGATGTTTTCCAAATATGGAAGTCACCTCCCTGTAAGGGTCATGACAGTCACCATGTGGAGCATCGCCGTAATCTTTATCGGCTATTCAAGCTACGCGTTGATCCTGATCCGTTCGAGCGCAGACACCCCCATGAATCAGAATTCGCCTGACAATGTATTTGACCTGGCGTCTTACCTCAACCGTGAGCAATATGGCGAGAATCCGTTGCTTTACGGCGAGACTCTCTATTCATCTCCCCAAAAGGAAATTGCAGGCGTGGCACGCGACACAGTGGGTACTCTTCAGGACGGCACCCCTGTCATACTCACCACTCCTTATTACAATCCCATTATTAATCCGGGAAANGCTCTTTATGTCAAGGGAGTTAAAGGTGCGGTTCCTCACTCTGAATATGACTTCCTCTCCCCCGGCGAGATGGCATCAAACGCAGCCCTCGCTCAAAGGGAGGGTGACTATTATGTGAAGCGTGACTACAAGCCCGAGGCTAAGATGAATCCTGAGCTCAATATGCTCTTCCCACGAATCTACAGCCGCCAGCACCGCAATATGTATTCACAATGGGTTGATCTCGACACCATGCCCGACCAGCTCGTNGCCATCAACGCAATCGATCCCGTCACCGGTGAGAAATTACCGGAACTTGACCTTACCCGTGAACCGGCATTCAACCAATTTACCGGCACATACGCTTATCCTGAGAAGTATGTCTTCAAACCCTCTTTCTTCCAGAATCTGGCATACTTCTTCAACTACCAGCTCAACCACATGTATCTGCGTTATTTCATGTGGAACTTCGCCGGACGCCAGAACGACATCAATAATCAGATGGGTGAACTTGATGCCGGCAACTGGATCTCAGGAATACCTTTGATTGATAATGCACGTTTGGGCGACCAGAGTCTGCTACCCGATGATCTGGGCAAGGATAACAAAGGACATAATGTCTATTATATGTTGCCCCTTATCTTAGGTCTCATAGGACTTATATGGCAGTCATTTGCAGGCCGACGCGGCATTGAACAGTTCTGGGTGGTGTTCTTCCTTTTCTTTATGACGGGCATCGCCATCGTGCTTTACCTTAACCAGACTCCCAACCAGCCCCGTGAACGCGACTATGCCTTCGCAGGTTCATTTTATGCTTTCGCGATATGGATCGGAATGGGCGTAGCCGGTCTGTGGCGCATGCTCCTCTGGACCGCTGACCCTGACAGGAAGAAAGACTTCGCCACTCAACTCACCCCTACAGGTGAGGAGGAACTGCAACCCTCGGCAATAGTGGATGAACCTGCCAAATTGGCTCCCACCTCACGCTATTGCGCTATTGTAGCAGCCATACTCGGCCTTGTGGTGCCTGCGCAGATGGTCAGCCAGACTTGGGATGACCATGACCGCTCCCACCGTTTCGCAGCACGTGACTACGCAATAAATTATCTGAACAGTCTGGAGCCGAACGCCATCGTATTCTGCAACGGCGACAATGACACCTTCCCGCTATGGTATGTGCAGGAGGTGGAGGGTGTACGTCCTGATGTACGTATCATCAATCTCAGCTATCTTAACTCCGACTGGTATGCCAACCAGATGAGGAGTCAGATTTACGATGCAGCTCCCGTTGACTTCACCGCTACTCCGGCCGACTATGCCTACGGACGCTCTGATGTAACGATCCTTGGACGTGAGTCAGCCCCCGCAGACCTACTGTCAAGCCTCAAAATGGTGTATGAGGGGAATAATCGGGCTGAAAACGGCTATCCCACCATGCCAAGTTCAGTAATCAAGATTCCGGTTGACAAAGAGGCCGTAATCAAGAATGGTGTAGTTAACATAAAAGACACAGCCGCTATTGTTGACAACATCATTGTGAATCTCCGTGACACGGAGACCTATCGTAACAAAGGCTATCTGAGCCTCGGAGAGATACTTATGCTTGATATCGTGGCCACCAACGCTGCTAATGGCTGGAAACGTCCGATCTACTGGGTAACTACCGTAGGTGGTGAATATCATGTCGGGCTTACACCCTATATGCGCACTACAGGTATGGCGCATCAGCTTGTGCCTACTATCCAGGACGGAATGCCGGCACGTACCGACCGCGCATACGAAGTTGTGAAGAATTACCGCTGGGGCGGAGCCGATGTGAAAGATGGAAACGTCCCTTACTTCGATGAGACCGCTCGCCGTATGCTCCTCACCACCCGTTCAACCATGCTTGACGTGGCTTCTGAACTGATTTATGAAGGTGATATCAATCCCGATAAAGAAGCTGCCAAGACAGACTATAAGAAAGCTCTTGAAGTGGCTGAGCTTATCACCTCCAATCTGCCCGAAGCTACCGCTCCCTACGGCATGAGCATAGGAGCGACCCTTGGACAGGTGTATGGAGAACTTGGTCAGGAGAACCGTCTTAACGATAAAGAGCTGACAAAGAAAGGCCGGGAGGTGATATGGAACCTTATGGAACGCTACGCTCCCTATCTGGCTTATAACCGTGAGATGGCACTTAGCTTCGTCAATCCCTCACTCACAAGTGAAAGCCGCTACGTACCCTATCAGTTCTACCGTTTCATAGAGCTTTATGAACAGTTCGGTGGTAAAGCTGATGCCGTAAACGCTCTTGTAGAGAAATACGGCATTACACGCGACGAACTCAAGCGCAACTATGACATGCTGACAGGCAGGGCGTCCTCTTCGGCCAACAGCGATTATATAGACGCTACACCGGGTCATGGAGACTCTGAGAAAGTAGATGAGACAACCCTTCAGGGGTATGCTGAGGAACTGGCCAAATATTGTGAGATAGCCAATAATCTCGCCTCCCTCAGTGCGGACGACTATGCGGCAAGTTCCACTGAAGAGCGTATGATCGATTCTGTGTTGCATCAGGCTCTGGAGTACTACTTCAGCGTAGGAGGCACGGAAGAGCTACTGAAAAAATATCCGAATTACAACCGGCTTGATCGTGCCCGTTCGCGCAGACTTTATGAAGCCTACGTGAAGAATCATCCGGAATTCAACATGTGAGCCGACCATGCTGATTGAGCGACCGCCAAGATGGATTCGTTGGATATTTCCCGGAGCCACTTTCCGTATTCCCTCTGCGAAAAAAGGTGAGAAACAGATTTTCCTCACCTTTGATGACGGACCGATTCCGGAAGTGACCCCATGGGTGTTGGACATTCTTGACCGTTACGGAGTAAAAGCTACTTTCTTTATGGTCGGACAAAATGTAGAGCGACATCCGGAGTTGCTTGAGGAGGTGAGACGCCGCGGACATACAGTAGGCAATCATACCCTCCATCATATCCAGGGGGCCAGCGCTACCACGATGCGATATATGCGTGATGCCGCCGAAGGGGCTGCCCTCACGGGTTCTGACCTCTTCCGGCCACCTCACGGTTGGCTACGNCCACGCCAGCTCATGGCTCTGAGAAAACATTACCGTGTCATAATGTATGATCTCGTGACACGTGATTACAGCAAACGGCTCACCCCCCGCAGAGTGGTGGAGAATGTGAAGCGCTTTACGCGCGACGGCTCCATCATAGTCTTCCATGACTCCCTGAAGAGTCTGCCCAGGCTTAAAGAAGCATTGCCTGAGGCTCTGGAATGGCTGAAAGCGGAGGGCTACCGATTCGCTACTTTCTAACGCTAAGATAATTAAAAACCTTACGAAATTATGAAGAGAGTTCTTGTTGTGGGTGCCGGCGGATTTGCCGGCGGATTTCTCGTAGCCGAGGGGCTGCGAAGAGGTTATGAGGTGTGGGCCGGTATACGGAGTTCTACATCGCGCAAGTATCTCTCCGACCCCGCCATAAAATTTCTGGAACTTGATTTTGATAATCCCTCCATACTTGCCCCTGCATTGAGAGAGGCACTCCCCGGGGAANAGAAATGGGATTGGATCATCTATAATTTAGGAGCTACCAAATGCCTGAGTTTTTCCGACTTTTCCAAGATTAATTATGAATATCTCCGGAATTTCACCACAGCTCTCCACGAAGCGGGCAAAGTGCCGGAGAAACTGCTCTATATGAGTTCACTTTCTGCGGTAGGACCCGGCGATGAGAAAGGCGGCACCCCCTTCACCGAGACTATGCTGCCTCATCCCAACACCCGCTACGGTGCTTCCAAACTCAAGGCTGAGATGCATCTGGCCATGAGCGGGATACCCAATATCATCTTTCGCGCGACAGGTATCTACGGGCCACGCGACAAGGATTATTTCCTCATGTTTGAATCAATCGCCAAAGGTTTTGACTTTTCTGTAGGTTATAAGCCCCAACTGCTGAGTTTCATATATGTGGAGGATCTCGCACGCGCCGTGTATGATGCCCTTGAAAAGGCTCCGGTAGGGGAAACGTATAATATCGCCGAACCACGTACATATACCCAGAAAGAGTTTCGTAAGATAGCTGCCGATGCCATCGGCCGACGTCATGNCATAGGGGTGGTAGTNCCTATATGGGGTGTGAAGGCTGTATCTGTAATCGCAGAGAAATGGGGATTGATACGTATGAAGCCATCCACACTCAATCGCGATAAGTTCAATATCCTGAAACAACGCAACTGGGCTGTGGACGTGACGAAAGCCCGCGAAGCTTTCGGATTTAATCCTCAAGTAGATCTGCAACAAGGCGTCCGGAAAGCGGTGGAATGGTATAAGAAGGAGGGTTGGCTATGATGCCGGCAGATACAATACCGTCGCAATCCACCGATTCACTGCATACGATCCCTTCAGAGGCACATAAGGATTCAGTGGTGAATGCGGTCAAGCCCGCATTGGACTCACAGAATGCCACTTCAACCATACCGGTTTTCACCAGGCCCGCCACCTCTCCCGCACTTCCTACTTCAGAATCCCTGCTACCGCTCTGGGTTGTCACACCTGATTCAATTGCTTCCCGGAATGACAGTGTTGCGGTTAAAGCACTTGATAAAACGTATGGTGTGGTGATCGACGCTCCTGAAGTGCCGACAGTAGAGGCACACAACTCCTACAACTGGGGGATGTCGACTATTCTCGCAGGTCTTTTTCTGCTTTTCTGTATAATAGGTCTACGTTTCCGCAACAACAGCAAGTATATCGGTGCACTTATGCGTAATTTGGTGGAAGTCAGACTACGCAGCAATGTCTTTGATGAGACCGTCCGCGAAACCTCTTTCATAGTCCTGCTCAATCTTCTTTGGAGCTGTTCGGCCGGTATCGTTCTATGTGCGCTGTTAGACTATACTCTCCCCGATAACCCTGCGTTTAGCTTCGGACTGACAGCACTTACCACAAAACCGGCGGCCTCCACAGCCCTGTGTATGGGAGTGATGATCCTTTACACATGCGGCATGGCCTTGGCTTATCTCACAGTGGGAACCGTCTTCTCCGACAAGGTGCACGCCACGATGTGGCTGAAGGGTTTCACGGCCAGCCAAGGACTTTTAGGATGGGTATTTTTCCCTATCGCACTGTTGCTTCTCTTCTATCCGCATTGGTACGAAGAGTTACTGTGGATAGCCCTCATAAGCTTTCTGATAGCCAAATTTGTATTTATTTGGAAAGGTTTTAGGATTTTTTTTACCCAATTTTCGTCATGGGTGCTTTTTTTGTACTACCTTTGCAGTCTGGAAATAGTTCCGTTGATTCTTACCTATTGGGCCGCATGTCAATTATGCAGTCTGTTATAATAAAATTCAAGTAGATAGCCTTTGTAACGCACTGTGTAAAAACGCATGGCAGCTCAGAGAAATGACGATGAAGATAAATAAGATATTGGTTTCCCAACCTAAGCCGGCCTCCGACAAGTCGCCTTATTACGACATCGCAGAGAAACACAATGTTGAGGTTGTGTTCAGGCCATTCATTAAGGTAGAGGGGCTTTCGGCCCGCGAGTTCCGTCAGTCAAAAATCAACCTGGCTGACTTCACTGCCGTGATTTTCACAGCACGCACCGCCGTAGACAATTTCTTCCGGCTCTGTGAGGAATTGCGTGTAAATGTCCCGGACACCATGCGCTATTTCTGCACCACTGAAGCTATTGCCCTTTATCTGCAGAAATATATCGTTTACCGTAAGCGTAAAATATCGTTCGGTCAGACAGGCAAGCTCACCGACCCTCAATTTCTCGCGGCTATACAGAAAAACCATAAGGAGAAATTCCTACTCCCTATGAGCGATGTCCATACCGACAGTCTGCAGCCTCTTATTGATGCAAAAATCGATTTCACTCCGGCCGTGATGTATCGCACGGTAAGCAACGATTTTCAGCCGGACGAGCCTTTCGATTACGACCTTCTACTCTTCTTCAGTCCGGCCGGAATCGATTCGCTCATGAAGAACTTCCCTGATTTCGGAAAGGGAGCCACCGCTAACGTAGCAATCGGCACATTTGGCCCGGCCACAGCACAGGCAGTTAAGGATGCCGGTCTGCGACTCGATATCGAAGCTCCCACAAAGCAGACTCCCTCGATGACAGCCGCTCTGGATGCATTCCTGACAGAGAATGCCAAGAAAGGCTGAACGCCACGTAGTGAACACCACATAATTCTCCGCGATGACTAACGTAAACGATTCTCTCCTCTCTACCTTATATCTCAAGGACACGGCGTTCCAGCGTCTGATGCAGAAACGTATATTCAACGTGCTCTTGATAGCCACCCCCTACGACGCCTTTATTATGGAGGAAGACGGACGTGTAGAGGAACAGGTTTATTTCGAATATGCCTCCCTCAACCTCTCTTCACCACCACGCTTCGTAAAGGCTGCCAACTATGAGGAAGCCTACCGGGAACTGGCAGAGAAGAAATTTGACCTTATCATCGCGATGCCGGGTGTGGACGTGAGCGAGACTTTCCGTGAGGCACGAAAGATCGACTCCCTGTATCCGGAGATTCCTTTTGTGGTGCTCACACCTTTCTCGAAAGAGGTGCGCCGCAGAATTGCCAACGAGGACCTCGCAGGGGTGGACTATGTCTTCTCATGGTTGGGCAACGTTGACCTGATTCTTGCTATAATCAAACTCATCGAAGACCGAATGAATGCCGAGAACGATATATGCGATGTCGGTGTTCAGTCGGTCTTGCTTATTGAGGACTCAATAAGATTCTACTCCTCCATTCTCCCCTATCTCTTCAAGTATCTGCTCAAGCAGAGTATGGTGTTCTCCACGGAGGCTCTCAACGAGCATGAGGCGATGCTGCGTATGAGGGGACGTCCGAAAGTGTTGCTCGCACGTGATTATGAAGAGGCCGAAGAGCTCTTTAAGAAATATGGAGACAATATGCTCGGTATTATTTCCGACGTGCGTTTCCCGAAAGATGGAGAGAAAGACGCATCTGCCGGTCTCAAGTTCGCCGCTATGGTGCGCCGTAAGGATCCTTTCATGCCAATTATCATAGAGAGTCAGGAGAATGAGAATCACCGCCGGGTAAAAGAGGCAGGTTTCGTTTTCCTCGACAAAAACTCCAAGACTCTTCCTCAGGAGCTCCGTGAAGCGGTTGAAAAGCATTTCGGCTTCGGCGATTTTATCGTCAAAGATCCCTCAACAGGCATGGAGATCATGCGTATACAGGATCTCAAGGCGTTGCAGAACAACATTTTCAATATCCCGGCCGACTCACTTTTCTATCACTGCAGCAGCAACGATGTTTCCCGCTGGCTTTATTCGCGTGCTCTCTTCCCGATAGCAGAGGTGATGAAAAATCACCATACCACAAAGCTGGAGGAGGTGCCGGAAGTCAGAAAACTCATATTTGAAAGCATCGTGAAGTACCGCCGCATGAAAAACCGTGGTGTGGTGGCTATTTTCAAAAAAGACCGTTTTGACCATTACAGTAATTTTGCCCGTATCGGCGAAGGTTCGCTTGGAGGGAAAGGACGTGGCCTCGCGTTTATCGACCAGATTATAAAGCGTAACCCGGTGTGCGATGATTTCGAGGGTGTGGAGATATCCATTCCGCGCACTGTAGTGCTCTGTACCGATATTTTTGACCAGTTCATGGAGTCAAACAATCTGTATCCTGTGGCACTCTCTGACAAGCCGGACGATGAAATACTGCGTTATTTCCTGTCGGCACGACTTCCGGATATTCTTATAGACAATTTCATCGCTCTGTTTGATGTGATAGACAAACCTCTGGCTGTGCGCAGTTCATCACTTCTCGAGGATTCTCACTATCAGCCTTTCGCCGGCATTTACTCAACTTACATGATTCCGCATCTCAAAGACAGAGATGTGATGCTGCGTATGCTCTGTGACGCCGTAAAGAGCGTATATGCGTCTGTGTTCTTTGCAGATTCAAAGGCATATATGAATGCCACAAGCAATGTGATCGATCAGGAAAAGATGGCCATAATTCTTCAGGAAGTAGTCGGGGAGGATCATCAGGGATTCTATTATCCNAGTTTTTCCGGAGTCGGACGGTCGCTTAATTATTACCCTCTCAATAATGAAGTTGCCGAAGATGGTGTTGCGGAAGTGGCTGTCGGACTCGGTAAGTATATTGTAGACGGAGGTCTGGCCTTGAGATTCTCACCCAAACATCCGGAACACATCTTGCAGACNTCTACAGTAGAACTGGCATTACGCGACACCCAGCGCACCCTCTACGCNTTACCTGATATTCCACCCAAAAGCGAAGACTTCAAGCCTGATGACGGTTTTAATATCGTAAAGATTCCTGTGGCCGATGCTTTCAAGACAGGAGCCCTGAAATATCTGGTCTCTACATTTGATTTCAATGACCGCATGATCCGCGATTCAGGATTCGGACCCGGAAGGAAACTCGTGACTTTCGCCAACGTGCTTCGTCAGAAAGTTTACCCTCTTGCCGAGGCCATCGACTTCATGCTCACTACGGGACAATATGAGATGGGCCGTCCTGTAGAAATCGAATTTGCCGGTCTCATAAATCCTGATGCGACATCATCCGAAAAAAAAGGTCAGTTGTATTGGCTTCAGATCCGTCCGATCGTAGATAAAAAGGAGATGCTTGACGATTCCATTATGAACGTGGACGACTCGAAACTGCTACTGCGTTCCGAGACAGCCCTCGGCCATGGTGTGATGGATGGCGTAAAGACAGTAGTCTACGTAAAACCAAAGACTTTCAATAGCGCGCGTAATCCTGAAGTAGCACGCGAAATTGAAAAAATCAACAACGAACTCTCCACAAATCTTGAGCCCTATATACTTATTGGTCCCGGGCGTTGGGGTTCGTCGGATTCGGCCCTCGGCATACCTGTGAGGTGGCCTCAGATTGCGGGCGCACGTCTTATCGTGGAATCCGCTCTCCCCGGCTATCATATAGAGCCTTCTCAAGGCACTCATTTCTTCCAGAATCTCACTTCATTCGGTGTGGGGTACTTCACAGTTGACCCGGTGCACGGTCAAGGAATTTTCGATTCGGAGTATCTTGATTCGTTACCGGCCAAATATGAGAGTGACTCTGTAAGAATAGTGGAGTTTGACCAGCCCCTTACCATAGCCATCAACGGACGCAAAGGCCATGGCATAGTGGTGAAGCCTGAGGAATAATGGCCGGTGGCTATTGCTTGAAATGGACCTCCTGGCGTGTGTGGCTTCATCCACATCGCGCAAGCCGACGTCTCGTAGCGGCAGAAAAGATTGAATCTGATCTCAAGCTTCGCCTTGATGAAGCCCTTAACCTTCTGGAACAACAGCGGAAGGAAACTTCCTTACAGACGTTCCAGGCCTCGGAGTTCAGTCGCCGTCTCGCTGAAATCGAAAAACGCCTGATTGATGAACATCGTGAATTGGAAGACACGAAACATGAGCTCACGAAAGCCCGCGATCTAATCGACGAGCATAAGACCGTGGATGAAAAACTCATGGAATTTGACCGTCAGCTTGCCAAGATAGAGGACATGAAGCGCAACTACGAAAAACGTATNGCTACCCTTAAGTCACGTCTTGCCGATGCCCGTAAACGTCTTGCCGTGGCCGACAATAATGAACTGGAGGAGAAAATCGATATGTCAGCAGCCGACAGGATCCGGGCCATGTATAGGAAACCGGTCAGGAAACCCTTGTCGGAGGTAAAACCGATAATACCTCAACCCGAACCGCAAACACAGAGCAAACCGGCAGACACCGGTGAACAAAAAGTAAAAAAAGCCAACCGTCGTCCTGACGATTGGCTTGAAGAACTTCCTGATTTCTGATCTCAAATGAGTTNGCCGCGCAGAGTGGCGCTACTGGCATCCGTGATCTTCACATTGACAAAATCTCCAGGGTGTGTGTCTCCCTTGGGAAACACTACTACCTTATTCTGACTTGTACGCCCTACGAATTCATCGGCACTGCGTTTTGACCGACCTTCGACAAGCACTTCCATCACCTTTCCGACATCACGTCGGTTGCTTTCTGCCGAAAGCTCATTCTGAAGTGCTATCATGCGGTTGAGACGCTCGATCTTGACATCCTCCGGAATATTATCGGGCAGGTGTTTTGAGGCATAAGTGCCGGGACGCTCGGAATACTTGAACATGAACGCAGAATCAAATCCGGCTTCACGCATAAGGGAAAGAGTCTCCCGGAAATCCTCTTCTGTCTCGTTGTGGAAGCCCGTAAACAGGTCGGTAGAGAGACCGGCATCAGGCAAAATCCGCCTGATAGCCGCCACTCGATCAAGATACCATTCCCTTGTATATTTTCGATTCATCAGTTTGAGAACCTCATTGCTCCCACTCTGCACAGGGAGATGAATATGGCGAGCAATATTACTATGAGCGGCCATTGTTTCCAGGGTTTCATCACTCATATCCTTAGGATGGGAGGTAGTGAAACGTATACGCATATCCGGGGCTGCTTGAGCCACCATCGCGAGCAGATCGGGAAATGTTGTCACATTGCCATTATCATCTATATGACGGTAACTGTTGACATTCTGGCCCAGAAGAGTAACCTCCTTAAATCCTTTACCGCGCAAATCGGCCAATTCACGGAGAATGCTTTGCGGCTCCCGACTCCGTTCACGCCCTCTGGTATAGGGTACTATACAATAAGAACAGAAATTATTACACCCTCTCATTATAGAAATGAATCCACCGGTGAGTGAGGCACCCAGACGTCGGGGAAGGATATCACGATAGGTCTCCGTAGTTGACAGTTCAATATTAATGGCCTTAGCTCCGGTTTCTGCGGCTGCCACAAGATTCGGGAGATCCAGATAAGCGTCCGGACCGGCCACGACATCCACACCATACTCCTCTATCAGACGGTTCTTAAGACGTTCAGCCATACAGCCAATGACACCGATTATGATGTTTCGACCCGACTTNCGCCGCATAGAATTCCAGTAGGCCAAGCGTGAATATATTTTCTGTTCNGCATTCTCACGTATTGAACATGTATTAAGAAGCACAGCAGCTGCATTGTCATCTCGATCGGTAGGTTCATATCCCGCCATGCCCATCATGGCAGCAACAACCTCCGAATCAGCTACATTCATCTGACAACCGTAAGTCTCGATGCGCACTTTTTTCGATTCTGTGCAATTTTTATCCTTATTCGGTAAAAAAAATGGTTCCATATATCAAATTAATGGAATAATATAGTTACTTTTGTGCAAAATTACCACATAAATTAATACGTTACAAATGAGTTTCCCTTTTATTTCTGCTGAAGAAGCTGCCAGCCACATTAAAAATGGAGATCATGTCGCCACATCCGGCTTTACGGCATCGGGGACCCCAAAACTTGTAACGGTGGCGCTTGCTGAAAAAGCGAAGCAGCTTCATGAAAAAGGCGAGCCTTTCAAAATCAATCTGTATACCGGAGCCTCTACCAATGATTATGTGGACGGAGCTTTAACCAGAGCAGAAGCCATTAACCAGCGTATGCCATATCAGGGTACACCTGTGACACGCCATGCCGTCAATGAGGGGGGAATGAATTATTATGACCCTCATCTCAGCCATGTATCGCAAGATATGCGCTACGGTTTTATCGGAGATCTGGATGTAGCCATTATCGAGGTGACAGAAATGAACCCTTCAGGCGACGTTATTCTCGGAGCCGGGTTGGGTCAGAGTCCCACGATTGCCCGNATGGCAAAGAAAGTCATTATTGAGTATAGTTCTTATTACCGCACCTCCTTCCGGGGTTTTCACGACAACTATATACCGCTTGATCCACCTCATCGTAGGGAGATACCGATCTATAAGCCTTCCGATCGTATAGGAGATATAGTGCTCCATATTGATCCCAANAAAATCATANGTGTAGTGCCGANTAATGNATCGGAAAGCATACGCTCATTCACCAAACTAAATGATCAAACCCGTGCAATAGGCCATAACGTAGCCGATTTTCTCGCATCAGAGATAAAGGCAGGTCGTATACCACCGGAATTTCTGCCGATTCAAAGCGGCGTGGGGAATGTGGCCAACGCAGCTTTATATGGATTGGCCGACCATCCCGGCATACCTCATTTCCAGATGTTCACCGAAGTTGTCCAGGATGCAGTGATGGATCTTATGGAACAAGGGAAATGCAGTTTTGCTTCTACCTGCGCCCTTGCTTTCTCCGATGAAGCCATGTTAAAATTCATGGATAATATCGACTTCTATCGTGACAAGCTTCTGATGCGTCCCAGTGAGATTTCTAATCATCCGGAAATTGTACGTCGGTTGGGCTTGCTGGCAATGAATACAGCTCTTGAATGCGATATCTTCGGATTCATTAACTCCACCCACATCAACGGAACATATATGATGAACGGCATCGGAGGCTCAGGAGACTTCTGCCGCAACGCCTTTCTTTCAATTTTC
>WFLX010026142.1_pt1 | contig 18215 bp, 28 predicted proteins | sample 4967041 | NCBI WGS metagenome assembly WFLX01 (sample SAMN12857096, study PRJNA449069) | gut metagenome | isolation source: stool from male and female vole | host: Microtus ochrogaster | place: USA:Florida | collected 2017 | reverse complement strand
GGTCGTGGGTGATGGCGAAGGTCTTCATGTTGTCGCGCACGAACAGGGGGATGATGGGCGTGCTGGTGTTGCCTATCTCGCAACCCATGTTGCGGAAGCCCTCGAGGGCGTAGTTCGTGATTTCCCAGAGGTGCTCCTGGCGCCAGGGCTCCTCGATCATGATGTCGATGGCCTTGAGGGCGGCGGCGGTGGAGGCAGGGGTGATGCTGGCCGTGAAGATGTAGGAGCGCGAGTGGTGGCGCAGGAAGTTGGTCACCTCCTTGTCGGTGGCGATGAAGCCGCCCAGCGAGGCAAAGCTCTTGGAGAAGGTGCCCATGATGAGGTCTACGTCGTCGGCCACGCCAAAGTGGTGGCAGGTGCCGCGGCCGCCGGGGCCGAACACGCCTATGGAGTGGGCTTCGTCGACCATCACGGTGGCGTCGTATTTCTTGGCGAGCTCCACGATGGCAGGCACGTTGGCCACGTCGCCTTCCATGGAGAAGACACCGTCGGTCACGATGAGTTTCACCTTGTCGGGCTCGCAGCGCTGCAGCTGCTTCTCGAGGCTGGCCATGTCGTTGTGCTTGTACTTGAGCGACTGGGCGAAGCTGAGGCGGCGGCCCTCGATGATGGAGGCGTGGTCCTGCNCGNCCCAGAGGATGTAGTCCTCNCGGCCGCACAGGGCCGATACGACGCCCAGATTGACGCCGAAACCGGTGGAGTAGACCATCACGTCTTCCTTGCCGATATACTCGGCCAGGCGGCGCTCCAGCTGCTTGTGCAGCTCGAGGGTGCCGTTGAGGAAGGGCGAACCGGCACAGCCTGTGCCGAACTTGCGGGTGGCCTCTATGGCGGCCTCCTTGATGCGGGGGTCGTTGACCAGACCGGTGTAGCAGTTGCTGCCGAACATCATCACCTTGCGGCCATTGATGTCGACCACGGTGTCCTGCTCGGAGGCTATGGCGCGGAAATAGGGATATACGCCGGCGGCCTTGGCCTCCTGGGGAGCGGTGTACTTGGAAAGTTTTGCTTGTAAAAGCTTCATATGATGACTGGTTTCTTTGATTACAATGATTGCAACGTGCAAAGATAACACTTTTTGCGCACAAGGGCGCACATTTTGCCAATAAATATCGCCCGCGGGCCAATTATTCGGCGATTTCGAGCATCGCGGCACGCATTTCGGCGGGGTCGTCGCCNCGGGCCACCACCACGCCGGCGGCATCTATCAGGTAGATGCCGGGCGTGAATTCGGGGCTGTAGAGGTCGTAGGCGTAGACGCCGGTGCGGTCGAGGGCGGCGGTGAACTGCNGGGGCACCTCGGCGAAGGCGGCGGCGCGCAGGGCGTCGTCGGGCTCGGCATAGACGGCCAGCACCCGCAGGCCGGCGGGCACCAGCCGNGGCAGCTGCTCCAGGCGCTCGGCGCAGGTGGGGCAGTCGGCGTCGAAGAGCACCAGCAGCAGCGGGCGACCCAGGAAATCGCCCAGAGTGGCNCGGGTGCCGTCGGCCAGCTCCAGGTCGAAGCCGGCGGCGGCCGTGCCGGGCGCGTTCATGGCCATTTCGCGGGCCATGAGAGCGCGCCGCAGGCTGTCGGCGTCCTCCATAGCCACCAGGGGCATGAAGGACGCCAGAAGGGCTGTCAGAACGGCAAGGAGGCGCATCAGAATCCGCGGATGCCCATGATGTGGCGCACCTCGCTCAGGGTGGCGGCGGCGCGCTCGCGCGCACGCTCGGCACCGCGGGCCACCACGCGGCGCAGGTAGTCGTCGTCGGCCAGGATGTCGTTCACGCGCTCGCGGATGGGCGTGGTCACGGCCAGGATGTCCTCGGCCAGCTGTTTCTTGAGGTCGCCGTAGCGGATGGAACAGTCGGCATAGGCGTCGCGGAAGTGCTTCACCACGTCAGGCGTGCTCGTGAGCTCGAGCAGCGTGAAGAGATTGGCCACGGGCTCGCTCATGGGCGAGTCGGGCTCCTTGGGTCCCTCGTCGGTGGTGGCGCGCATCACTTTCTTGCGCAGCACCTTGGGGTCGTCGATGAGGTAGATGCAGTTGCCCTCGCTCTTGCCCATCTTGCCGCTGCCGTCGAGGCCGGGCACCTTCACGGGCTTGCCGTCGAAGTTGAAGTTGTAGGGCTCGGGGAAGAGCTCCACGCCGTAGAACGAGTTGAAGCGGCGGGCGAAGCGGCGNGCCAGCTCGAGGTGCTGCTCCTGGTCCTTGCCCACGGGTACCTTCGTGGCCTTCTGGATGAGGATGTCCACGGCCATCAGGGTGGGATAGGTGAGCAGGCCGGCGTTCACGCGCTTGTTGGTGGAGGCGCCTATAATCTGCTTTTCGAAGGCTTCGTCGTCGTCGGCCTCAGAGGCACCCTCGGGTGCGCCGATGCCCAGGGCCTTGCGGGCCTTGTCCTTGAACGAGGTGGTGCGCATGAGCTCGCCTATGCCCACGTGCATGTTGAGCAGCAGGTACATCTCCGAAATCTCGGGCACGTCGCTCTGCACGAATATCGTGGACTTCTCGGGGTCGATGCCGGCGGCCAGATACTCGGCCAGGATGTTCTTCACGTTGGCGTGCAGCTGGGCCGGGTCGGGGTTGGTGGTGAGGGCGTGCAGGTCGGCGATGAAGAAGTTGCAGTCGTAATCGTCCTGCAGGCGCACGAACTTGCTGAGTGCGCCGTAGTAGTTGCCCAGGTGCAGGTTGCCGGTGGAGCGTATGCCGCTGAGCACTATTTCTTTTTTGTTTTCTGCCATTGTTGCGGTGTGTTTTGTTTCTGCTGCAAAGTTAAGCAATCGCAGCCACATCTGCAAATCCCGCGCGCCCGCCGCGGCAATGCACATCAACCNATGAGATNGACACNACGGAGAAAACCGGCTTGCCAATAAGCCGCGATACTCCGGTGAGTTTCACCACAATTCCGTGGCGCCCTGGACAGTTACCAGTATCCATGTGGCGATGTCGGCGGGCACGGCGGGGCTCATCGTCTGCTCGATGGTGCCGTACTCGGCCACGGAGCCGGTGCGGCACGGCTGGAAGAGGTGGTTGAGGCCGGGATAGCTGCGCAGCTCGTTGCGCGGGTGGGCCGGAACGGCCCTTTTTATGGCTTCGAGGTTGGGCCCGGCCTCCACCTGGGTGTCCAGCTCGCCGTTGAGAGCCAGCAGAGGGCATTTTAAGGCCCTCAGGGCCTCCGCAGGGTCGAAAGTGGCAAAGTACCTCATCCAAGGGTTNAGATGCGATTCTACGGCCNTTAAATTAGCCCGTAGGGCTTCCGGGAGAGACTCAAGGGTGCCGGCATCGGGTTTTTCGCCTCGCAGGACAGGAGCGAGGACGCTGCAATAGGCCTCCGTCACGGCGCTGTCATAGCCCGCTTCGGCCAGTGCGCGGCGGTTCTGCGCCATCAGTATGTCCATGCCCGGGACGGCGGCTCCGGCGAGGCTCACGGCGAAGTCCACATCGCCCCGCGCGCCCAGGATGAAGGCGATGGTGCCGCCCTCGCTGTGGCCGGCCACGCCCACGGCCCCGAAGTCGCCTGATGCGCGGGCGTAGGCCACGGCGGCCGCGGCATCGTCGGCGTATGTCATGGTGGTGGCGCTGTCGTTGCTGCCGGTGGAGCGGGCGAAGCCGCGGTCGTCGTAGCGCAGCGTGGCCACTCCGCGGCGCGCGAGCTCGTGGGCCAGCACGGCAAAGGGCTTGTGGCCCATGATCTCCTCGTCGCGGTTCTGCAGCCCGCTGCCGCTCACGAGCACTGCCAGCGGCGGCCGCGATCCTGGCGTGTAGCCTTCGGGGTAGGTGATGGTGCCGCTCAGCACGGCGTCGCCGGNCGGAACGGACACNTCGCGTGTGACGTAGGGAAAGGGAGGAACGGGCGTCTGGGGGCGGCGGAGCGAGGCCTCGCCGGGCTTGAGATTGAGCGGCAGCACNTAGGGCCCCTGGCGGAAGCGGCCCGTGATGGAGCGCTNCCCCACCCTGCCCCTGTACTCGGCCTGCACGGCAGGAATGGNCACGGCCACGCTGTCCGGGCCGCAGGGCAGCAGCCGGGCNGCGAGGCCACGNGCGCCCTGGTCGGGCGAATCGACGGTGCAGGTGCTGTCCGGCCCGAAGTGAAACACCAGCTGCAGGCGCTGCAGGCCGGCCGAAATGCGGCCGTGCCAGGTGCCCTCGGGCGCGGCGGCGCTGGCGGCAGCCACGGCGGNGAGCAGCAGGGCGGCTAAAGCAATTCGCCGAGGTTGCATGTNACGTTGAGCATGAANGTGGTGGCGCCGGTGTGGGGCTGGGCGAAAGCCGCCCCTATCGAGAAGCTGCGCACGTTGAAACCGCCGCACAGCGAGAAGCCCGAAAGGAAGCTGCGCGAATAGGTGCTCATGTCGGTGCGCGTCTTGTAGTTGTAGCCCAGGCCTATGTAGTAGTTGGGCGAGGCGATGATGTCGGCGCCGAACACCAGGTGGCGGAACAGGTTGCTCTTGAACGAGTCTTTCACCACGGGCTCGGTGGTGCCGTCGCCGGTCTCCACGTAGGGCAGGTGCCACTTCGTGAGGTTCCAGGCCGTGACGCTGAAGCGCACGGGGAAGGCCCCGAAGCTCTGCGACCATCCCAGGCGCACGTCGATGGGCAGGCGGTCGTAGGTCTCGTGAAAACGCTTGAGCTGGCCGCCGAGATTGGCCACCACGAGCGACAGCGACAAGTCGCGCTCTTCGTCGTAGTAGTTGACGCCCAGGTCGGTGCTCAGGGCAAANGCCGTGTAGTCGGCATAGGCGCTGTAGAGGCCNCGCAGCTGGATGCCGCCGCGCCATCGNCCCACGATGTCGCGNGAATAGGTGGCGCCGAAAGCCACGTCCTTGGGCGAAAACTCGCCCACGATGCTGCCGTCGGGCAGCGTCTCGCGCATGCTGCCGTAGCCGAAATAGCGCACGGCGGCGCTCCACGCGCCGTGCTCGCCGGCCGCNTGGGCATAGCGGATGCCGGCAAAGTTGCTGCCGCCTATGTAGTGCATGTAGTTGAGGCCTATCTGGTTGTTCATCTCGGGGCCCAGCAGGGCNGGATTGCCCTCGGTGCTCATCAGGTCGTCGTCGACCAGGGAGATGTTCACGCCGCCCAGGCCGTAGATTTTCGACGACGACGTGACGTTNAGCCAGTTGTAGGCCGTGGAGCCATCCTGCGCCGTGNCTGCNGCGCAGCCCAGCACAGCGGCNAAAAATACTATGATATACCTCACTGTGTNCATTTTCNCAACNTAAAANCNNCGCGCCTGCCGATTTATTGCCCTACCCTGCCACTATTTATAGCGTAACAACAAAAAATCGCTCCGGACGCCGTCCGGAGCGATTTTTATGTTGATTGACCGTAATCTTATTCAGCGGCGGGAGCCTCTGCGGCAGGTGCCTCGGCTGCGGGAGCCTCGGCCACGGGAGCTGCGGGAGCTTCGGCGGCGGGAGCCTCGGCCTTCTTGCCGCGCGAGCGGCGGGTCTTCTTGGCCTTGCCGGCGGCGGCGNTGTCCTTGAGCATGGCNTNGTTGTAGTCAACGAGCTCANNGAAGCACATCTTGGCGTTGTCGCCCAGGCGGTTGCCGGTCTTCAGGATGCGGGTGTAGCCACCTGCGCGGTTGGCGATCTTGGGGCCCACTTCGGTGAAGAGTTCCTTCACGGCTTCCTTGTGGTTGAGGCGGCTGAACACAAGACGCCAGTTCTGCATGTTGTATTCTTTGCCGCGGTTGAGCAGGGGCTCGGCATACATGCGCAGTGCCTTGGCCTTTGCAAGCGTGGTGAAGATGCGCTTGTGCAGAATCAGCGACGCCGTCATGTTCGACAGCAGCGCCTCGCGATGGGAGTGCGTGCGGCTGAGGTGGTTGAATTTCTTATTGTGTCTCATCGTTGTGTTTACTCTTTGTCTAATTTATATTTGGAGATGTCCATTCCGAACGACAGGCCGAGGTTCGTGAGGAGCTCTTCGAGCTCGGTCAGCGACTTCTTGCCGAAGTTGCGGAACTTGAGCAGGTCGTTCTTGTTGAAGACCACAAGTTCGGCGAGCGTCTCCACCTCTGCGCTCTTGAGGCAGTTGAGGGCACGCACGCTCAGGTCCATGTCGACGAGCTTGCTCTTGAGCAGCTGTCGCATGTGGAGCACTTCTTCATCGAACTCCTCGTTTTCCACGCTCTCGCTCACCTCCAGGGTGATCTTCTCGTCGGAGAAGAGCATGAAGTGGTAGATCAGAATCTTGGCGGCCTCCTTCAGGGCATCCTTGGGCAGGATGGAGCCATCGGTGGTGATTTCGATCGTGAGCTTGTCGTAGTCGGTCTTCTGGTCGACGCGGAAGTTCTCGACGGTGTACTTCACGTTCTTGATGGGCGTGTAGATGGAGTCGATGGCAATCTGGTCGATGGCGTCGTTGGGAGTGCGGTTTTCGTCGGCAGGCACCCACGAGCGACCCTTGTTGATAGTGAGCTCGATGTTGAAGCTTGCGCCGGGATCCAAGTGGCAAATCACAAGGTCGGGATTGATCACTTCAAATCCCGTGAGCACCTTGCCTATGTCTCCGGCCTTGAATTCCTCCTGGCCCGACACGGTGATGGTAGCCTTCTCGGATTCCGTATCTTCCACCACACGCTTGAGGTTCACCTGCTTGAGATTGAGGATGATGTTCGTCACATCTTCCTTCACGCCGGGAATGGTATCGAATTCGTGGCGCACGCCGTCGATTTTGATCGAGGAAATCGCGAAGCCTTCGAGAGAAGACAGCAGTACGCGACGCAGGGCGTTGCCCACAGTGATGCCATAGCCGGGTTCCAAAGGCTTGAACTCAAACTTGCCGTAGAAATTGTCGGCTTCCAACATGAGGACCCTGTCGGGTTTTTGGAATGCTAAAATAGCCATGGATCTTGCGTTTATAGATTATTACTTAGAGTAGAGCTCGACGATGAGCTGCTCCTTGATGTTTTCGGGGATGTCCTCGCGGGCGGGAACGTGCAGATACTTGCCGCTCTTGCTTGCCTCGTCCCACTCGATCCAGGGATACTTGCTGTGGTTGAAGCCTGCGAGATGATCGGCGATAACCTCGAGCGACTTGCTCTTCTCGCGCACACCCACAACGTCGCCGGGCTTAACCTGGTAGGAGGGGATGTTCACGACGGCGCCGTTCACGGTCACGTGGCGGTGCAGAACCTGCTGGCGGGCTGCGGCGCGCGTGGGAGCGATGCCCAGGCGGTAAACCACGTTGTCGAGACGGCTCTCGAGCAGCTGAAGCAGGATTTCACCGGTGATACCCTTCATGGCGCTTGCACGCTCGAAGAGGTTGCGGAACTGCTTCTCAAGCACGCCGTAGGTGTACTTGGCTTTCTGCTTCTCGCGCAGCTGAACACCGTATTCCGATGTCTTGCGACGCTTGTTCTGGCCGTGCTGGCCGGGGGGGTAGTTGCGGCGCTGGAGGGTCTTGTCCTCACCGAAGATGGGCTCGCCGAACTTACGTGCGATTTTGGTCTTGGGACCTATGTATCTTGCCATTTTGTTTAAAATCAGTTTTGAGCGTAGCTCCCGGAGCCTTGCAGTTCATTGTGCAGCCGCGACCATAGAGAGGTGATAGAAATATGGTCTATTCACGCCGATACCGCTCCTGTCGTTCTCCTTTGCCCCTGCTTGCGGGGCCGGGCCTTCGCTCGGTTTGTTGATATGAGGGTGATTTAGAAACTAAAAGCTGAAAGCAGAGGGTTGCCGCCGTTTCCCCGGGTGTGTGGCCGGAGACAAGCGCGGCACCAACTGATTTTTAAACTCTTCTGCGCTTGGGAGGACGGCATCCGTTGTGGGGCAGCGGAGTCACGTCGATGATTTCTGCCACCTCGATGCCGAGACCATGCACGGTGCGGATAGCCGATTCACGACCGTTGCCGGGACCCTTAACATAGGCCTTCACCTTGCGGAGACCCAGGTCGTAGGCAACCTTGCCACAGTCCTGGGCAGCCATCTGGGCTGCATAGGGTGTGTTTTTCTTGCTGCCGCGGAAGCCCATCTTGCCTGCGCTCGACCAGGAGATCACCTGGCCCTCGCTGTTGGCTAAGCACACGATAATATTGTTGAAGGAGGAATGAACGTGGAGCTGGCCTTCAGCGCCAACCTTGACGTTACGCTTCTTTGCTGCGACTGTCTTTTTTGCCATAATTTCCTATTATTTAGTAGCTTTCTTCTTGTTAGCAACGGTTTTCTTGCGGCCTTTGCGGGTGCGGGCGTTGTTCTTGGTGCTCTGACCGCGCACGGGCAGACCGTTGCGATGGCGGATGCCGCGATAGCAACCGATATCCATCAGGCGCTTGATGTTGAGCTGGATTTCGCTGCGCAGGTCGCCTTCAACCTTGTAGTCGGCGCCGATTACCTCGCGCACCTTGGCGGCCTGGTCGTCGGTCCAGTCCTTTACTTTGATGTTCACGTCTACGCCGGCCTTTTCCAGGATAGACTTTGCGGCGCTCCGGCCAATGCCGAAGATGTATGTCAAGGCGATTTCACCTCTTTTGTTTTGGGGGAGGTCAACTCCCACGATACGTACTGCCATGTTTGTTTCTTCTTATTGGTTGCAAAAATAGCAAGAATTATCCTTGACGCTGTTTGTACTTAGGGTTTTTCTTGTTGATGACATAAAGACGACCCTTGCGACGCACGATCTTGCTGTCCGGGGTGCGTTTTTTGATTGAAGCTCTTACTTTCATATCTCTTAGTGTTTCTGATTATTTGTAGCGGAAAGCGATACGACCCTTGCTCAGGTCGTAGGGCGACATCTCGACACGCACCTTATCGCCGGGCAGGATCTTGATGTAATGCATGCGCATCTTGCCGGAAATATGGGCTGTGATTTCGTGGCCGTTTTCGAGCTCCACGCGAAACATTGCGTTGCTCAGGGCCTCGACGATAGTGCCGTCTTGTTCGATTGCTGACTGTTTTGCCATAGCTTGTTTAAATAAATCTATCCTGAAGCACCTCGCTGATGTAGTCGAACGTCGTGAGCACGCAGGCTTCGTCGTCGACCATCGCAATGGTGTGCTCGTAGTGGGCCGTGGGTTTGTGGTCGCGCGTGCGGCAGGTCCAGCCGTCGGCGTCGATGGTGATGTTGCGGCTGCCCATGTTGATCATGGGCTCGATGCAGATGCACATGCCGTTGCGCAGCACGGGTCCGATGCCCCGGCGGCCGTAGTTCGGCACCTCGGGGTCTTCGTGCATGCTGCGGCCTATGCCGTGGCCCGTCATCTCGCGCACCACGCTGTAGCCGCGGTGCTCGCAATAGGTCTGCACGGCATTCGATATGTCGCCTATGCGGCGGCCCACCTTGGCGGCCTTGATGCCTTCATAGAGCGACTCCTTGGCCGTGCGGCACAGGTCCATGACCTTCGGGTCGACTTCGCCCACCGCGAAGGTGTAGCACGAGTCGCCCATGTAGCCGTCGAGCTCCACCACGAGGTCGGTGCCCACGATGTCGCCGTCGCGCAGGGCATAGTTCGAGGGAAAGCCGTGAACCACCACGTCGTTCACCTCTATGCACAGCGTGCCGGGAAAACCCTGATAGCCCAGACAGGCAGGCTTGCCGCCATTGTCCATGATGAACTCACGGGCAATGGTGTCAAGCTTGCGTGTCGTGACACCGGGAGCGATCCAGCGGGCCACCTCGCCCAGCGTGCGCGACGTCAGGTCCGACGCGGCCTTTACGAGCTGAATTTCCTCGGGTGTCTTCAGGTAAATCATTTAGACTTTACTTTTGGGCGTGTTAATATGCCTGACCGGTGGTGCGACCCTTGATCTTGCCTTCTTTCATGAGGCCGTCGTAGTGGTGCATCATCAGGTGAGACTCTATCTGCATGAGGGTGTCGAGCACTACTCCCACCATAATCAGCAGCGATGTGCCGCCGAAGAACTGCGCGAAATTCTGGCTGATGCCGAACCAGCGGGCAAACGCGGGCAGGATGGCAACAATACCCAGGAATATCGAACCGGGGAGGGTGATACGGCTCATGATCGTGTCGAGATACTCAATCGTGGCTTTGCCGGGCTTTACGCCGGGGATGAATCCGTTGTTGGCCTTCAGGTTTTCAGCGATGTCTTTCGGACGCACCGTGATGGCGGTGTAGAAATAGGTGAAGGCTACGATCAGGACGAAGAACACGAAGTTGTACCAGAAGCTGTTGATGTCGCCGAAAGCAGCCATGAAGCCCGAGTTGCCGCCGCGGAATCCTGCCACGGTNANNGGNATGAACATGATGGCCTGGGCGAAGATGATGGGCATNACGCCGGCNGCATTCACNTTCAGGGGAATGTANTNGCGNGCGCCGCCNTACTGGCGGTTGCCCACGATGCGCTTGGCATACTGCACGGGCACCTTGCGGGTTCCCTGCACCAGCAGCACTGCGCCCACGGTGACAGCAAACAGAAGAACGATCTCAACCAGGAACATCACGAGACCACCCTGGCTGCCCGTGCTTCCGGGCAGGCGGCTCGTGAACTCGAAGAAGAGCGCTCCCGGCAGGCGGGCGATGATGCCCACGAGGATGATGAACGAGATACCGTTGCCGATACCGCGGTCGGTGATGCGCTCGCCCAGCCACAGGATGAACATGGCGCCGGCTGCCAGGATGATGGTCAGATAGGCGGCGGTCCAGAAGCCGAAGCTCATGGGCGCTGCGCCCTGGCTGGCGCTGTTCACCTGCACCTGCAGGTTGATCAGATAGGCGGGAGCCTGCAGAACCAGAATCAGCACCGTGAGATAGCGCGTGTACTGGTTCAGCTTCTGGCGGCCGCTCTCACCCTCGCGCTGCATCTTCTGGAAAGAAGGCAGAATCATGCCGCACAGCTGGATCACGATGGATGCCGTGATGTAGGGCATGATGCCGAGGGCAAAGATGGAGGCCTGCGAGAAGGCGCCGCCGGAGAACATGTCGAGGAGCTGCATCAGGCCACTCTTGTTGGTGAAGTTGGCCAGAGCGTCGATGGCGGCCGGCGAGATGCCGGGGAGCACGACGTAACAGCCCAGGCGGTACACCAGTACCAGCCCGAGCGTCACGAGGATGCGCTTGCGCAGCTCTTCGATTGTCCAGATATTCTTGATTGTTTCGACAAATCTCATTATGCGTCGATTTTATTGACGGAGCCACCGGCAGCTTCAATGGCAGCCTGAGCGGCCTTGGAGAATGCGTGAGCTTCGACGTTGATAGCGCGGGTTATCGTGCCTACGCCGAGAATCTTCACCAGATGGTTGCGATTCACGAAGCCGGCGGCACGGAGCTCCTCAAGGCCGATCTTCTCGAGATTCTTCGCCTCGGCGAGCTGCTGGAGGATAGCCAGGTTCACGGGCTTGTACTCCACACGGTTGATATTCTTGAAGCCGAATTTGGGCAGACGGCGCTGCAGGGGCATCTGGCCACCTTCGAAACCGATCTTGTGCTTATAGCCCGAACGCGACTTGGCGCCTTTGTGACCACGGGTGGATGTACCGCCCTTGCCCGAGCCGGGACCGCGGCCGATGCGAGTCTTGCGCTGTACGGAGCCCACAGCGGGCTGCAAATTACTTAAATCCATAGTCGTTTTGATGTATTAAGCGTTGGTCACTTCTACCAAATGACGAACTTTGTTAACCATACCCATCACGCTGGGGGTATCTTCCTTCACCACCGTGTGGTTCATTTTCTTGAGGCCAAGTGCATCGAGCGTGCGCTTCTGAACGGCGGGGCAGTTGATGCGGCTCTTGATCTGTTTAATCTTTATCTGTGCCATTGGTAGTTTAGCCTTTGAATACTTGTTCGACACTGATGCCACGGTTCTGTGCCACCTGGGCGGGCGAACGCATCTCGCCGAGGGCGGCGATAGTGGCCTTTACGAGGTTGTGGGGGTTCGACGAGCCCTTGCTCTTTGCAAGCACGTCGGTGATGCCCACGCTCTCCAACACGGCACGCATGGCACCGCCGGCNTTNACGCCGGTACCGTGGNNTGCGGGCTTNAGGATGATGCGNGAGCCGCCGAACTTGGCNACCTGCTCGTGGGGGATGGTGCCNTTGTGNACGGGCACACGGATGAGGTTCTTCTTGGCAGCCTCTACGCCCTTGGCGATAGCGGCCTGCACTTCGTTGGCCTTGCCGAGGCCCCAGCCTACGATGCCGTTTTCATTGCCGACAACAACGATGGCTGCAAAGGTGAACGCACGGCCACCCTTGGTGACCTTGGTAACGCGGTTGATGGCAACGAGACGATCCTTGAGGTCGAGGTCGTTGGTGGTCTTTACGCGGTTATTCATTGCTTTTGCCATAGTGATTTAGAATTTAAGTCCGCCGTTGCGAGCAGCATCAGCAAGGGATTTTACACGACCGTGGAACAGATAGCCGTTACGGTCGAAAACAACTTCAGTGATACCGGCCTCCAGGGCTTTCTTGGCGATGTTCTCGCCCACCTTGGCTGCGATTTCGCTCTTTGTGCCTTCCTCGATGCCCTTCGACGAGGTGGATACGAGGGTGACGCCGGCGAGGTCGTCGATGAGCTGAACGTAGATCTGCTTGTTGGAGCGGAACACGGTCATGCGGGGACGTGCAGCGGTGCCGGAAATTTTGCCGCGGATGCGGGTCTTGATTTTATTTCTTCTTTGAATCTTCGTTTTCATAGCTTCAGTGTTACTTATTTGGCACCAGCCGATTTACCGGACTTGCGGCGAATAACCTCGCCCACGAACTTGATACCTTTGCCCTTGTAAGGCTCGGGCTTGCGGAGGGAGCGGATCTTTGCGCACACCTGGCCCAGGAGCTGCTTGTCGTCGCTCTCGAGGATGATCAGGGGGTTCTTGTTGCGCTCGCTCTTGGCCTCAACTTTCACCTCGGGGGGAAGCTTGATGAAGATAGCGTGGGAGAAACCGAGCGAGAGCTCCAGCACCTGGCCGGTAGCGGTAGCGCGGTAACCTACGCCTACGAGTTCCATTTCTTTGCGATAACCCTCGCTCACACCTACAACCATGTTATGGATGAGGGCGCGGTAGAGACCGTGCTGGGCGCGGTGCTCGCGGTCGTCGCTGGGACGGGTCAGAGTAACGTGACCGTCTTCGATTTTGATGTCGAGTTCAGGATTGACAGCCTGTGTGAGGGTGCCTTTCGGGCCCTTTACGGTTACCACATGGTCCTTGACATCGACGCTTACGCCTGCGGGGATGGCGATGGGTGCTTTACCTATACGTGACATATTCTTCGGATTAGTGGTTGATTAGTAAACGTAGCACNGAACNTCGCCGCCGATTTTCTTTTNGGCAGCAGCCTTGTTGGTCATCACACCCTGCGAAGTGCTGAGGATGGCGATGCCCAGGCCGTTGAGAACTCGGGGCATATCCTTGTAGCCGGTGTACTGGCGCAGGCCGGGGCGCGATACGCGCTTGAGGCCCTGGATGGCGTTGACACGGTCCACGGGATCGTATTTAAGGGCAATCTTGATGATGCCGGCGGGGGTTTCACCCTCTATAAACTTGTAGTTAAGAATATAGCCTTGTTCGAAGAGAATCTTGGTGATTTCCTTCTTCAAGTTTGAGGCAGGCACCTCCACCACGCGGTGGTTGGCCTTGATAGCGTTCCTCAATCTTGTCAGATAGTCTGCTATAGGATCTGTCATTTTGTTGATGTTTAAATTGATTGGGCTGTTCCCAACAATATTTAATACTCGGAGTTGAAAAGCTCGTGAGGATTACCAGCTTGCTTTCTTCACACCGGGGATCAGGCCGGCCGAAGCCATTTCGCGGAACTGGATGCGGCTGAGGCCGAACTGGCGCATGTAGCCTTTGGGACGTCCGGTGATGGAGCAGCGGTTGTGAAGGCGCACGCGCGAGGCGTTCTTGGGCAGCTTCTGCAGTTCCTGGTATGCCTCGTAGTCGCCCTGGGCCTTGAGCTCGGCCTTCTTGGCGGCGAATTTGGCAACGAGTTTTGCACGCTTTACCTCGCGGGCTTTCATTGATTCTTTTGCCATATCTTCTGATTACTGTTTTTTGGCATTCTTGAAGGGCAGGCCGAATTCCTTGAGGAGGGCGTAGCCTTCTTCATCGGTGTTGGCGCTGGTCACGAAAGTGATGTTCATGCCCATAAGCTTGCTGATGGAATCGATGTTGATTTCGGGGAAGATAATCTGCTCGGTGATGCCGAGGGTGTAGTTGCCACGGCCGTCAAGCTTGCCTTCGATGCCCTTGAAGTCGCGGATACGGGGCAGGGCCACACGGATCAGACGCTCCAGGAATTCATACATGCGGTCGCGACGGAGAGTCACCATCACGCCCACGGGCATTTTCTTGCGCAGCTTGAAGTTCGAGATATCTTTCTTCGAGAGAGTGGCCACGGCCTTCTGGCCGGTGATGGCGGTGAGCTCGTTGATGGCTGTCTCGATGATTTTCTTGTCCTGGGTGGCTTCGCCGAGGCCCTGGTTGATGACAATCTTCTTGAGCTTGGGCACCTGCATGATGGTGCTGTAGCCGAACTNNTTNTCAAGNGCGGGGACGATGNGCTCGTTATAGTCCTTTTTAAGAGTTGCNGTCATTACTTAATCTCCTCTNCTGANTTTTTGGAAATANGAACGGTTTTGTCGCCTTCCTTGCGGATGGCGATGCGGGTGGGCTTGCCGCTCTTGGGGTCGATGAGGGCGAGGTTCGACAGATGGATGGGAGCCTCAACCTTCACGAGACCGCCCTGGGGGTGCTTGGCGCTGGGCTTTGTGGCTTTTGTCACCATGTTCACGCCTTCGACGATGGCACGCTGCTTGTCGGCCTGCACCTGAAGCACGCGGCCCTGCTGGCCACGGCTCTCGCCGGAGAGAACATAGACGGTGTCGCCCTTTTTGATATGAAGTTTCATTACTTTTCTTGAATTAAGGGTTGATTAGAGAACTTCCGGAGCGAGGGAAACGATTTTCATCTGGTTGGCGGCGCGGAGTTCGCGGGCCACAGGACCGAAGATGCGTGTGCCACGAAGTTCGCCGGCGTTGTTCAGGAGCACGCAGGCGTTGTCGTCGAAACGGATATAGGAACCGTCGGGACGGCGGATTTCTTTCTTTGTGCGGACGACTACGGCCTTGCTAACGGTGCCCTTCTTCACGTCGGAACTGGGGATGACGCTCTTGACAGAGACAACGATGATGTCGCCTACGGAAGCGTAGCGGCGACCGGTGCCGCCGAGCACATGGATGCACAGGGCTTCCTTGGCTCCGCTGTTATCGGCGACGGTCAGGCGGGTTTCAGTCTGTATCATGATTGTTACTTAACTTTTTCTACGATTTCTACTAAGCGCCAGCGCTTGGTTTTGCTGAGGGGGCGGGTCTCCATCAGGCGGACGGTGTCGCCCACGCTGCACTCGTTGTTCTCGTCGTGTGCGTGGTACTTCTTCGACTTGTTCACGAACTTGCCATAGATGGGGTGCTTTTCTTTCCACTTCACCATGACGGTGATGGTCTTGTCGCCCTTATTGCTCGATACCACGCCGATGCGCTCTTTTCTGAGATTTCTTTTTTCCATAGTGGCGATGGGTTATTTGTTGTTGAGCTCGCGCTGACGCAGTTCGGTTTTCACGCGGGCGATCATGCGGCGGTCGGCCGTGATCTTGGCGGGGTTGTCGATGGGCGACACAGCGTGAGTGGCCTGAAGCTGCATGTACTCAGCTTCCATCTGTGCGAGACGCTCGCGCAGGTCGGCCGTGGTCATTTCTTTGATTTCTTCCTTTTTCATGATGCGTTAGACGTTTTGGGTGGGGTCATAGTCGCGACGCACCACGAATTTTGTAACGACGGGAAGTTTCTGAGCGGCCAGGCGCAGTGCCTCCTTGGCAATGTCGTAGCTCACGCCTTCAACTTCGATTATCATGCGGCCGGGAGTAACGGGGGCCACGAATCCTTCGGGCGAACCTTTACCTTTACCCATGCGGACTTCGGCAGGCTTCTTGGTGATGGGCTTGTCCGGGAAGATACGGATCCAGATCTGGCCCTGGCGCTGCATGTAGCGCGTAACGGCGATACGGGCAGCTTCTATCTGACGGCCGGTAATCCACTTGGACTCCATGGTCTTGATGCCGAAGGAGCCGAAGGCGAGCTCGTTACCTCGCTGGGCGTTGCCCTTCATGCGACCCTTTTGGGCGCGACGGAATTTAGTTTTCTTAGGCTGTAACATCTTTTCTTACTAATTCGAGGGAGGTTAACGATTGGTTTTGGCACGACGGAAACCACCACGACGGGGAGCTCCGTTGCCGCTGGCGCTGCGGTTCTCCTTCTGCTGCGAGAACTGGGGAGCGAGATCGCGCTTGCCATAGACTTCGCCACGGCAAATCCACACTTTCACACCCACGACACCCACCTTGGTGTGGGCCTCGACCAGTGCGTAGTCGATATCGGCACGCAGGGTGTGCAGGGGAGTGCGGCCTTCCTTGAACATCTCGCTGCGGGCGATTTCGGCGCCGTTGAGACGGCCGCTCACCTGCACCTTGATGCCCTCGGCACCGGCGCGCATGCTGCTCTGGATAGCCATCTTGACGGCGCGGCGGTAGGCCACCTTGCCTTCGATCTGGCGGGCGATATTGGCTGCTACGATTTCGGCGTCGAGCTCGGGGCGCTTAACCTCGAAGATGTTGATCTGGACGTCCTTATCGGTGATTTTCTTGAGTTCTTCGCGGAGTTTCTCAACATCCTGGCCACCCTTGCCGATTACCAGACCGGGGCGCGACGTGCACACGGTGATGGTGATGAGCTTGAGAGTGCGCTCGATAACGATACGGCTTACGCTGCACTTTGCCAAACGGACGTTGAGGTACTTGCGAAGCTTGTAGTCTTCGAGGATGTTTTCACCCTGCTTGGTGCCGTCGGACCAGTTGGAATCCCAGCCACGGATGACACCGAGACGGTTGCTTATCGGATTTACTTTCTGTCCCATACTACTTAATTAATTAATCATTAGTTTTTGTATCAACGAACAAAGTTACATGATTCGAGCGCTTACGAATTCTATAACCTCTTCCCTGCGGAGCAGGTCTCATTCTCTTCAGTGTCATACCGCAATCTACAAACACTTTTGAAACGAACAACTCACCATCTTCGGCTTTGCGGTCATTCTTCTGTTCCCAGTTAGCTATAGCAGAACGCAATAATTTCTCAACTACCGCAGATGCAGCTTTTGAAGAGAATCTGAGGGTACCAAGAGCCCTGTTCACCTCCATCCCGCGGATCAAATCTACCACATATCTCATNTTGNGCNGAGANGAAGGCNNANTCTGTGCTTTAGCAAANTACTGGGTCTTCAAGGCNTCTTTTCTCTTTTCGGCCGCCATTTTTTTTCTTGCTCCCATTTATATATTTACTTTATTATTTCGGAAAATTACCTGTTATTTTTTCTTGTTACCGGCATGGCCACCGAACTTACGCGTCGGAGCAAACTCACCCAACTTGTGTCCAACCATATTTTCAGTAACATAAACAGGAATAAACTTATTACCGTTGTGAACTGCAATCGTATGCCCCACAAAATCCGGGGAAATCATTGAAGCTCTGGCCCATGTCTTAACGACGCTCTTCTTGCCGCTCTCATTCATGGCGAGAACCTTCTTTTCGAGCTTAACTTCTATATATGGACCTTTTTTTAATGAACGACTCATAATTTACTCAATTAACTTTGTTACTTATTACATCTTTCGATAATATACTTGTTGGACTGCTTCTTCGGAGCTCTAGTCTTCAGACCCTTTGCATACAAGCCCTTACGTGAACGCGGATGTCCTCCGGACTGACGTCCTTCACCACCACCCATCGGATGGTCGTGCGGATTCATAACCACACCACGGTTGTGAGGACGGCGACCCAACCAACGGGAACGTCCTGCCTTACCCGAGCTTTCCAAAGCGTGATCCGAATTACCTACGCTTCCTACAGTTGCCTTACAAGCACTTAACACCAAGCGAGTTTCACCAGAAGGCAACTTAATAACGCAATAGCGGCCTTCGCGTGAAGTCAACTGAGCAAAATTACCTGCCGAACGTACAAGCAGAGCACCCTGACCCGGACGCAATTCAATATTATGAATCACCGTACCGACAGGTATATTCTGCAGGGGAAGAGCATTACCGATTTCCGGCGCTGCTTTCTCTCCCGACATCAATGTCATACCTACTTGCAATCCGTTAGGAGCAATAATATAACGTTTTTCTCCGTCAGCATAAAATAACAAAGCGATACGAGCCGAACGGTTCGGCGCGAATTCAATTGTTTTTACCACTTGCGGCTAACCCTCTTTCTC
>WFLX010261201.1_pt1 | contig 18218 bp, 15 predicted proteins | sample 4967041 | NCBI WGS metagenome assembly WFLX01 (sample SAMN12857096, study PRJNA449069) | gut metagenome | isolation source: stool from male and female vole | host: Microtus ochrogaster | place: USA:Florida | collected 2017 | reverse complement strand
TTCTCGTTGACGGTATAGCCGGCGCCTGAATAGCCGTTGCTCTCATAGCGCTCATTGAAGATATTGTTGACGGTCATGCCCACTCTGAGGCTTTCTAGTCCGGCGATTGATTTGAAGGTGTAGCCCATAAAGAGGTCGCTCACGAAATAGGCGTCGAGCATCTCCTCACTGCTGTGGCTGTTGCTGAGATATTGCTTGCTTACAAAATGGCTCTGAAGCGACGCGTCAAAGTTGCCGACAGTGAAGTTAAACGAATTATTGAGAATCACGTCGGGNGAAAACGCTATCGGTGTCGAGCCTATGTAGAGGCTTATAGGATTGGTCCAGCCATCCTCATAGATATATTCGGTGAAATCCTTAATGCGGTTGCGCGAAAAGGTGGCGTTGATCTGCCAGTCAAACCATTCGAGCGGCTTGAGCTCGGCCTGGAGCTCGATGCCGGCACGNTAGCTGCGGGGCACGTTNATGCTCAGCGGATTGCCNGTGTCAGACAGCTGACCGGTTGCCACAAGCTGATCCTTATAATCCATGNAGTAGAGATTGACCGATGCCGCAAAAATCCGCTTTGCAAACGAGTAACCGAGCTCATANTCGGTCATTCTCTCGCTTTGGGGCAGATGGTTGGGGTCGCCGTCGGTAAAGTTGTTGCGGGTAGGCTCCTTGTGGGCCACGCTCACCGAGCCGAAAACCCTGTGGTTGCCGAAAGTNTAGTTCACNCCCGCCTTGGGNTTGAAGAAGTTATAATCGAGGTGATAGTCGAGCGGCTGCATTCCCCCCACGTTATAGTCATAATCGGAGTTGAGGCCGTTGAGTTTATAGTCTATGTGACGGTATTGCAGGTCGGCGAAAGCCACAAAGCCGCTGAAGAAAGTATAGTTCAGACGACCGAAGATGTTAAAGTCAAACTTCTCGCTGTTGTTGCTGTAATAGCGCTGCAGGGGGTCAAGATCGCCGATATAGTTTCTCACCCACTCAACCTCGCCGAAATGATGACCGCGATAGTTGTTGGCGGCTGCCCCGAGGTGAATGTTTACATTATCCTTAAGATAGGTGGTGTTGACCACTCCACCCACAAAATGATTGTTGTCGTGCTTAAGCCTTATCAAGTCGCTTTTCTTCACGGTTTCCCCCTCGGCGGTTTCATAGGGCTGCAGACCATATTCCTTGAGTGTGCGACCGGTTTTATATTGGCGGTAGTAACCGAGGCCACGGGTATAGTGAGCCACTGCGCTCAGGCGCCAGTAGTCGTTGAGGCGCTGCCCGAAATGAAGCTGAAAATTATACTGAGTGTAATAATCCTTCTGGTCGGGATAATAGGCTGTCTCGCCGTTCGAGGCAGTATATTTGCCGCAGGGGTTATATCTACGGCCATATTTTTCCATCTCCTCTTTTGAGGCGTAATCCCATGCCATATAAGTCTGCTCCTTGCCTCCGAAGCTCAGCAGTCTCAGCGAGGTGCCTCCGTTGCGGTAGGCAATCTGGCCCATATAGCTCCAGAGTTTCGATGAAGCGCGGTCGATATATCCGTCTGANCCGATGTTGCTCACGCGGGCATCAACATTCCAGTGATTGCCGAGCAATCCGGAGCCTGCCCTCAGCGACAGCTTGTGGGTGTTATANGCNCCGTAGCNACCCGACAGTTCGCCGTAGGATTCTTCATCGGGCATATCGGTGAGCATACTGATTGTAGCGCCGAAAGCTCCCGCTCCATTGGTGCTCGTGCCGGCTCCGCGCTGAATCTGCACATCTCTCAGCGACGAAGCGAGGTCAGGCATATTAACCCAATAGACCCTGTGGCTTTCGGCATCGTTCTGAGGCACACCGTTGATGGTGACATTTATTCGCGATGGGTCGGTGCCTCTCACTCTCATCGAAGTATAACCGATGCCGGCACCGGCGTCGCTGGTAAACACCATCGAGGGAACCATCGAGAGGAGAAAAGGAATATCTCTGCCGTCGTTGACCTTTTCGATTGCCTTGCGCGAGATGTTGCTGTAGGCCACAGGGGTGTTGGCAGTGGCGCGGTTGCTCATCACCTGCACTTCGGGCAATTCCATATCTCTCTCCTTAAGGAGCGAGGCATTGAGTTCCACACTGTCGACTCTCTCAAGAGTCTCCGATCGGGCGGACATACAAACACATGCCGCCGCAATCGTTAAATAAAGCGATTGCTTCTTCATAATTTTTTTCACTACGCCGGTATTACCCGGATCAGGTTATAAGGGTATGATCTCAGCTCGAGTCAGCTCCGAGGAGCTANACTCTCGCACCCCTAAAAATATTTTAGCTCGCTGCGCNCATCGGCAACAGCGCCGCAAAGTTAAGCAAATTTTTTCATATCACCTTCCCCTCTCTCAATTTTTGAGAATCAGGAGGAGTAGGTTTTTATTGATATGANATTTCTATNNCNNCGGTGGCAGGCTCCGTATCTTTATTTTTATATGGAGATTTCTTTAAGACAATATAAGCCGATGAGTCGGTGTTCAATCGGATTACAGAATCCATTTCTGCATCCACAATATTNATTTNTGGNAATATCTNAGNCAGTAATTCCTCCATCGTCATGTTGTCGCAAGCCATCTCGGTGATGCTTATATTGGTAAAACTAATGGAATCACCCTTTTGCAGGTATTGACCTCCGATAGTATTACAATTTGTGTTGATACCAAAAGAACCATCTTCAGCAAAGGTAAAATAATAGTTCCTCTCGGGTTGTATTTCATAAGGGCGACAATACACTGAATCATTAAGCACCACATTCTCGATCACCCACATACGATTTAAATCGGGCGTTGAGACAGAGTCTGCTGCGGGTTCACCTTTTGCATGATTATCGGAAGTGGCTGTGGTTCCATTGCATGACGCGAGCAATAGCGCGCCGCCTAATAATAAGAATAACTTTTTCATCTTAAATATATCGATTTTATTTTACAATTATTTTTTTGACANTNCCATCGGCTTGTCTGAGAATATTAATTCCTTTGACAGGTGAATCCAAAGGAAGGCCTGAGGGNGTGAAATATCTGTCTTTACCTTTGGTTTCATTCGTCTTCAAGGTTTCCACACCTGTCGGGACTTCAACGGTNGAGTGTTTATAAATTCCTTTAACTTTTGCTACAAGGGGTTTGGGAGCTCCCCACATTGTCATCAGGCAAAGTTGAGGCAGAATTCCGGTCTGAATCATTGAGGGCTCAAGTTCAAATTTGAAGTCGGTGGTACCGGCGGGAATTTCGATAGTGCTTATACCGCTCCAAAAGGCAGCGTGCCAGCCTCCCTCTACGGGTTGAGCGAATCTAATCATCACATAGTCGCAATCTTTCACATCAATATCCATAATCTTTATGGCAATCTGAAGATCGCCGGTAGCAGTATAAGTGGTATATTCATCTCCCGCTTCCATTTTTGTGCGTTGGAAGTCGTCATATTGGCTACCTTGATCCTGTGGAATCTCCACAAGTGTTCCACTCTCTTCCTCCTCAATTTCGTCAGGATTCAGGTCTGTGTCTTCGGCGTTGATTGCCTCAGCCGGTGTTTCAGTGGAATGAATTGCAAGATATGTAAACTTATCGGTTGCGTCATCTTTTACGATGGTGATTTTATATTCACCATACTCATAAACTGAGAATGGCATCTGAACCGGTTTGCCTACTTCTCCAATCATATTCAGAAGCACACCTCCCTCATTCAATGAAGCTATGCGGATTTGAATTTTGTTTCCTTCGACACCCTCAGATTCAAAAATCAGCTTATAGTTTCCTTTATTAAATTGGAGCGAGGGATAGACATTGTTGTCAGCATTGTTAGCCTTTTTGGGGATTCCGTAGGCGAAAATCTTGCCGCCATTGGAAACTTTCCAATTATGGAGTCTGGGGTCAAAACCGTCGGCATCAATGTTAAGTCTCCATTTGAGTGTCTTGTCGCATGGATCCTTAAGGGTGTATTGACTCATGAAGTTCCACATTGTCTGAGCTGAGTTGCCTTCTTCAGTCTTGTCGGTGAAATCATTGTGCCCCATTCCGTCAATTTCGTAATAGATATATGGGAATCCTCCTTCTCCGGCGCCATATACGCTTTTAGTGAATCTGCCCGGAATATCAGTTTTCTCAGGAATGGGGTTGCAACCGTTTCGGGCAATCATACCGTCGCGGATCACCGGCATACATGAATATTTAACAAAGTCATCGCTCTTGCCGTGAATGTGGAGGAACGGCACGGGGCGCTCTCCTACTGTATGATGATGAAATTCGTTAAGCTGGAATCCGCTGATAGATGCGAAGGCGGCGAAAATATCAGCTGCGGCACTTGTATTGGCATAAGTCATCATACCTCCGTTGGAAAAACCGCAGCAATAAATTCGGTCATGATCTATATTATACTCTTCATCGACAGTTTTGATAATTTCCTTAAAAAACTCCGTATCNTCATTTATTTCTCCTGAGGCATTCCAACCGGGTATATAACCGCCAAACACCGGAAAAAACTGGTCGTTGCCCTGTGGATAAACCACTATGCAGCCCTCCTTATCAGCTACAGATGTACGGAATGGAGTTCGGTCGGTATCATGGCCCGAAGCCCCATGCAAACTAATCACAAGAGGAGTATTCGCCCTGACATTGTCGGGAACGTATAAAATATATTTTCGCTCATTGCCATTGACTGTTATCGTTTTTTCGGTATTCACTTTTGCGGCCCAGACCTGGCTGCCGGTCAGACACAGCATACAGATGGCTGAAAACAATATTTTTCTCATTATTTCAATGATATCTGAACTGGAGTTTGCTATTGCTCCGCAAAGTTACATAAAAAAGTCACATTTTCCGCGACAATGAAGTCGGGAAAATGTGACCCTAACCGTTAAAGAGGGGTGAGGAGTTATGAGCGGATCAATACATCGGGGTGAAAGGAGCGGTTTTCTCCATCTTGCGGGTTACATCACCCACATAATCACCTGCTTTCGATGTTGTAAGTTTGAGAACCGACTGGCCNGGACGAAGATCAACCTCGTTGAGATCCACGTAATATGTACCTAACTGATTAGCCATATCGAAATAGTAGCGCAACGACTTGATGCAGCTGTATGAGCGCCATTGTGTCGACGATACATTGGGTTCTCCTTCGGGAGTGTACTGATANGGCACNGAAACGTTGTTCATGATGCTTCTCACAATCGAGAGGGCGAGGTCGGGGTCGGCAGTTTTGTCAACGTGTCCGTCAAAGAAATAACCTCTCACAAAGCGGTCGGTGCTTCTCACTCCGCCGGGAAGGAAATTGACGCCTCCCACCGAAAGCCAATAGTTGTTGATGGCTTGCATCTGAGGATATTGAGGGTCGTTGGTCAGCATGGGAATACGGTCACCTTCATAGACCACGACATTTCCGTCATTAAACTCGAGAATGGCACTTCTGCCCTCGGCGTCGGTGATACCCCAGTGAAGGGCTGAAACTGTGCCGCCGTCGAAAGTGGCGCCCGAGATTGTGAAATCCTGTTTTCTGAGGGCNTCGACAAGTTCGGGGGTTGTGGCATAGTTNTCGAGCATCCAGGGCACGAACATNGCGAGCGACATNGGAGGACGGCCCTCGGTTGAAGGATTGACATATATTGTTCCCTTACAGAACAGACCGTTGACCACGAGGCCTTTTTCATTCATGCCCTCGGTTACGCCGCCGTCATAGCTCACGGCATAAACTGCGCCATAGCGAGACTTCCAGGTGATGGCACCTTCGAGACTGTGGCTGCGTTTTTCCATGCCTCGGGGNTAGATATAGATATTGGTGGGGATNGGAGTCTTCCAGTCGAGCGAACGACCTACTATCATGAGGGTTGAATCAGATCCGGTGTAGAGCACGCGTGAACATGCTTCTGTCTGCTGAGGCATTGCGAATGAAGCTGCGAGAGCAATAAGTGCGCCTGTAAGGAGTTTTTTCATAGCTTTGGCATTAATAAGTGTGAATTAGTATTATACCTTATTAACGCCCGGGGCTCAAAAAAGTTTAATCCTCTCGCGTAATATGTGCGCCGATAGCATTAAGTCGTGTGTCGATGTTCTCGTATCCGCGGTCTATCTGGTTGATATTGCCTATACGGCTCACTCCTTTGGCCGACATGGCAGCAAGGAGCATGGCGATGCCGGCGCGTATGTCGGGCGAGAGCATGTTGTTGGCTCTCAGCGCGAAACGGTGGTCGAGGCCTATCACCATGGCGCGGTGGGGATCGCAGAGCATTATCTGCGCTCCCATGTCAATGAGGTTGTCAACGAAAAAGAGTCGGCTCTCAAACATTTTCTGATGAATCAGCACCGAGCCGCGACACTGGGTGGCAACAACGAGCATCACGCTCAGGAGGTCGGGGGTGAGACCGGGCCACGGGGCGTCGGCAATTGTGAGAATCGAGCCGTCGAGATAGGAATCAATCTCATAGATTTCCTGCTCGGGCACGAAGATGTCATCACCTCTGCGCTCAAGCTTGATGCCGAGGCGACGGAACGAATCAGGTATTATGCCCAGCTCGTCATAAGCCACATCTTTAATGGTAAGGGAGCTGCGGGTTATGGCAGCCATGCCGATAAATGAGCCGACTTCGATCATGTCGGGCTGAATGCGGTGGCTCGTGCCGCCAATTTTGTTGCAGCCGTGAATTTTAAGGAGGTTTGAGCTGAGGCCCTCGATTTCAACACCCATCGACACGAGCATGCGGCAAAGTTGCTGCACATAGGGGTCGCAGGCGGCATTATAGATTGTTGTCACGCCGTTGGCCATCGTTGCCGCCATGATGATATTGGCTGTGCCGGTAACAGAGGCTTCGTCAAGCAGCATGTAGTTACCTTTCAATCCACCTTCGGGAGCTGTCAGCAGATAAGCCTTGCGCTTGGGGTCATAAGTCATCGAGGCGCCGAGGGCCATGAGACCTGCCATGTGGGTGTCGATTTTGCGGCGTCCTATCTTGTCGCCGCCCGGCTTGGCAAAATAGGCATAGCCTATGCGTGTGAGCAGCGGGCCTACAACCAGCACCGAGCCGCGGAGCTTGGAACAGCGTTCCACAAACTCCACCGACGAAAGATAGTGGGTGTTGAGGTTGTCGGCCTGGAAGGTGTAGACTCCCCTTTCGGGATGCTCTACTTTCACACCCATCCCCTCAAGCAGAATAATCAGATTGTGAACATCAAGAATTTCGGGAACATTGCTGATTGTGACCTTTTCAGAGGTGAGAAGCGTGGCGCTGATAACCTGGAGCGCTTCGTTTTTAGCACCCTGAGGCGTGATNGAGCCATGAAGCTGATGTCCTCCTTCTATTATGAATGTACTCATTTCTGATTTTTCTGATTTTCTTATTNGCAAAAATAGTTGTGCTCAGGCTTAGGCCTGCAGTTGGGGTATTTTTTCNACCTCCGGTCTGAGAGTGATACCGAGCCGGGTCTCAACATCGGCCACGATAGCTCGTTCGAGCGAAATGATGTCGTCGGCGGTAGCATTGCCGTCGGCATTTACGATCACAAGAGGCTGAGAGGGCCACACCATGGCTCCTCCGATTTTTCTGCCTTTCCACCCGAGGCGGTCAAGCATCCAGGCGGCTGAAATCTTCACTCCGTTGTCAGTCTCCCAATGAGGCACTTTGATATCCTGGCCCCACATGGCCTGCGATTTTCTCAGCATCTCGTCAAACTCCNCNCGNCTCACNACCGGATTGGTGAAATAGCTNCCGGCGCTACCCGTTTCTGCCGGGTCGGGCAGTTTGGCGCGCCTCACATCAATCACGGCGTTTCTCACATCAACCGGGTTGAACTCGCGCCTGTCCTTTAGCAGCGCGTCAAGATTGCCATATTCGAGATGGGGCTCGGGAATCGAGCTGAGGCGATAGGTCACGTTGACCACAACATATCTTCCCTTATTGGCCGGCTGCTTGAACATCGAGGTGCGGTAACCGAATTGACAATCATCGGGGCTGAGGGTGACAAACCGTTTGGTCAGAGTGTCAAAAGCTCTTACACTCACTACCGAGTCGGAAGCGTCGCGTCCGTAGGCGCCAACGTTCTGAACCACCGAAGCGCCTACAGTGCCCGGAATGAGCGAAAGGTTTTCCAATCCCCATAGCCCGGCATCACAACAGCGCTCAATAAGATTATCGAGCTTGATGCCGGCGCCGGCGGTGAGGCTTATGATTCCCCCGCCTGAGGGAATCATCTCCATGTCGAGAATGTTGCTGCTCACAACAACCCCCTCCACTCTCCCGGTGAAAAGTATGTTGCTCCCCTCTCCGATGTGAAACACAGGTAACTGCAAGTCTTCGAGCTCACCCCACAATGAGGGGAGATCTCGCTCATCGGTATATTCTGCAAATTCCGATGCCACCGCGTCGAGGCCGAAAGTGTTGTGGCCTCTGAGCGAAAAGTCAGTCAGAATGTTATACATGGCAGGGAAATTCGGGAGCTTTTATGTTGATGGATAGAATGATTACTGATTGATGGCGCCGATGAGATCGGTTANNTTNTCGATGCCGTGGCGGGTGCAATAGTCGTTGATTTCGTCAACAATCTTGACTGTCACGGCGGGGTCGATGAAATTGGCGGTGCCAACCTCAATGGCGGTGGCGCCGGCAAGGATAAATTCGAGCGCGTCGCGACCGTTCATTATGCCTCCGAGACCAACCACGGGAATCTTGACGGCTTTGGCTGTCTGCCACACCATTCTCACAGCCACGGGGCGCACGGCAGGTCCTGACAATCCTCCGGTGACGGTCGAAAGGCAGGGGCGTCTTTTCTCAACGTCGATCGCCATGCCCATCAGGGTGTTGATGAGCGAAACGGCATCGGCTCCTTCGGCTTCTGCAGCGCGGGCAATCTCGGTTATATCGGTGACATTGGGCGAAAGCTTCACTATGACTGTGCGGCTGAAAGCTTTTCTCACCGCGCGGGTCACGGCGGCGGCTCCCTCACAGGTGGTTCCGAAAGCCATGCCCCCCTGCTTGACGTTGGGGCAGGAGATGTTGATTTCAACAGCGGCCACGCCGTCGAGAGGGTCAAGACGGCGGCACACCTCGGCGTAATCGTCGGGCGATGCTCCTGACACATTCACGATCAATCGTGAGTCATAGTGCTTGATTTCGGGATAGATNTGCTCCACGAAATAATCCACACCCTTGTTCTGCAGTCCCACGGCATTGAGCATACCCGAAGGGGTTTCGGCCATGCGGGGATAGGGGTTGCCTTCGCGGGGATTGAGGGTTGTGCCTTTTATAATATATCCTCCGAGACGCGAAAGATCTATGAAGTCGGCAAACTCGCGGCCATAGCCGAAAGTGCCCGAGGCTGTAAGCACAGGATTCTTAAGGCTCAGTGAGCCAATATTTACACTTAGATCGGCCATGTGAGTTGTTTTATATTAAAGACAGGACCTTCGGTGCAGACACACACGTTGCCTTTGACTGTGTTTTCAACACAGCAGAGGCAGGCTCCGAGTCCGCAAGCCATCATATTTTCGAGACTCACCTCACATTCCACCCCGAGCGAGGAGGCTATGCGGGCAATTCCCTTCATCATCGGAGCGGGACCGCAGCAATACACCATGTTGTAATCGCAGTGCTCCCAGAGGGGGTGTTGGGTCACGAAACCGTGGTGACCGTATGAGCCGTCGTCGGTGGTGATATACACCTTGCCATATAGCTCGAAGAGGTCAAGCTCCAGAAGATCGGCGCGCGAGCGGGCACCCAGCAGAAATGCCGGCTCAAAGCCTTCGCGCTGCAACTCCTTGCCGAGCATCAGCAGCGGAGCCACTCCGACTCCACCACCNACAAGAAGCGGTTTGCACTGAGGGTCGGAAGGAATGGTAAATCCNTTGCCGAGAGGCAGCATGATGTTGAGCACGGCGCCGGCGGGTGTGTCGCAGAGNTTGGCCGTTCCCTCTCCGGCGCGGCGTATGAGGAGCCAGAGACGGTTGGAATCACGCTCCACAAAGTTGACCGAAATAGGGCGGCGCAGGAATGTGTGGGGCGCATCAGGCACCGCCACTTCCACAAACTGGCCCGGGGTGATTTCGGGAAGTGTCTCCCCTCCCGCNGGTATGAGCTTGAGCAGTGTGTAGAGCGGGTGAATCACGAGTGATTCGTCAACCCGCATATCCATGAGTTGCTTTTTGACGGAATTGGTCATTGTTGTTGTTTTCTGAACTGATCAGGAGATTTTGCTGCCGTAGCCGCGTATGATGCCGCGCTTTGAGTTGCGCACAAACATCACAATGTCGTCGCGCTCTTTGGTTGCGGGCATGGTGGCCTCGATTTTTTCGATAGCGTCGGTGTTGTTGAGAGCNGAGAGATAGAGTATGCGGTAGATTTCCTGAATCTCGCGGATGGTTTCGTTGCTGAAACCGCGGCGACGCANGCCCACCGAGTTGATACCGGTATAGGCAATCGGCTCGCGGGCGGCTTTGACATAAGGGGGAATATCCTTGTTGATCAAGGCTCCGCCCTGAATCATCACATGAGCGCCGATGTGACAGAACTGATGAATCAGTGTTCCGCCACCTACCACAGCGTAGTTGTCAACCACCACCTCGCCGGCAAGCTGTGAAGCATTGGCGATAATCACATTGTCGCCGATCTCACAGTCGTGGGCAATATGGCTGTAAGCCATGATAAGGCAGTTGCTGCCGATGGTGGTGCGGTTGCGGGCAGCGGTGCCGCGGTTAACGGTCACACATTCTCTGATGACGGTGTTNTCGCCGATCTCGGCTGTGGTCTCCTCGCCNCGGAATTTGAGGTCCTGGGGGATTGCCGAGATCACCGCACCGGGAAATATGGTGCAGTTCTTGCCGATGCGGGCGCCGTCCATGATGGTGACGTTGCTGCCGATGCGCGTGCCCTCGCCTATCTCAACGTTGGCATCGATAGTCACAAAGGGGTCGATCACTACGCTCGGGGCGACTTTGGCTGCGGGATGTATATATGCAAGAGGTTGTTTCATAACCTGATATTAACGGATAAGCAATCTTTCTTATGAGGATATTATTTATTTTTGATGATCTGAGCCATAAATTCACATTCCGACACCATCTTCTCACCCACAAATGCGTAGCCTTTCATCACGGCACATCCGCGACGAAGTTCGGTGAGGAAGGAGATATGGAAGATGAGTGTATCGCCGGGCACAACTTTCTGGCGGAATTTCACATTGTCGATCTTCATGAAATATGTGGAATATTTTGCGGGATCGTCAACTGTGCTGAGCACCAGCAGGCCGCCGGTCTGGGCCATGGCCTCGATCTGAAGCACGCCGGGAAGAACGGGCTCCTGGGGGAAGTGGCCGGGGAAGAAAGGCTCGTTGGCGGTGATGTTTTTCACGCCCACGATATAGTTGTCGCCCATTTCGATGATTTTGTCAACGAGCTGGAAGGGATAGCGGTGGGGAAGAAGCTCACGGATACGGTTATTGTCCATCACGGGAGCCTTGTTGGGGTCATAGAGAGGTGCCTGAATCTCCTGGCGTTTGAGCTCCTTGCGGATTTTCTTGGCNAAGGTGGTGTTGATGGTATGGCCGGGACGNGTGGCGATAACTCTGCCGCGCAGNGGACGGCCGATGAGAGCGAGGTCGCCCATTACATCCATCAGCTTGTGACGGGCCGGCTCNTTATAGGCCATGAGGGGCTTTTCCTGAATGTAGCCGAACTCATGCACCTCCTTGTGAGGCACGCTCATGAGGTCGGCGAGATTGTCGAGCTCNGCCTGCTCCATGGGTGAGTCATAGATCACCACGGCGTTTTCGAGGTCACCNCCTTTAATGAGGTTNCTCTTGATAAGGGGCTCTATCTCGCGCACGAACACAAAGGTGCGGCTCGAAGAAATCTCCTTGCCGAAATCCTCTACATGCTCGAGGGTGGCATACTGAGAGGGAAGAACAGGGCTGTCATAGTCGATCTTGACGTCGATTGAGAAGCTGTCATCGGGCAATACCACAATCGAGGCGTCGGTCTCGTCGTTGCGCACCTCGATTTTCTGTTTCACGATATAGTAGTCTTTGTCGGCATTTTNTTCCACAACGCCCNNGTTGTTGATCTTCTCGACATATTCGGCGGCTGANCCGTCGAGGATAGGCATTTCAGGACCATTGACCTTAATGAGACAGTTGTCGATGCCGGAGGCATAGAGGGCGGCAAGAGCGTGTTCAACAGTGCTTACCGATGCGTCNCCCTGAGCAATCACTGTGCCTCTTGTTGTGTTAACCACTTTTTCGGCCACAGCATCAATTACAGGCTGCTGCTCAAGGTCGATACGCTGAAACTTGTAGCCATGATTTTCGGGGGCGGGATTAAATTCGGCAACGATATGAGCACCGGTGTGCAATCCTTTGCCCTCTACCATAAAAGGCTGTTTAATTGTGAGNTGTTTCATTATAACGGTAATATGACGAATTGTTGTTGTTGATTATTNTCTTATTTATCTGATGTTTTGGCAATCAGCTCGTTGAGCGATTTCTCGAGCTTGTTGACCTTGGCGTTGAGATTGGGAAGACCTTTGATATACACTGCCTGACGGCCATAGTCGCGCAGATCCATGGCGGGAGAACCGAATAGGCGGGCGTCGTCGGCAATGTTTTTCTGAGTGCCGCTCTGAGCTGCTATTTCAGCACGGTCGCCCATGCGGATATGTCCGGCCAGACCAACCTGACCGCCTATCATGCAGTGATGACCGATTTTGGTGGAGCCTGCTATGCCGGCCTGAGCGGCCATAACTGTAGCGCGGCCTATCTCTACATTGTGGCCTATCTGAATGAGATTGTCAAGTTTCACTCCCCTTGCCACACGGGTAGCGCCCATGGTGGCACGGTCGATAGTTGTGTTGGCACCGATTTCCACATCGTCGTCAATCTCCACAATGCCTATCTGAGGAATCTTGGTGTAGTATTCACCGTCGGGGGCGAAACCAAAACCGTCGGCTCCGATCACGGCACCGGAGTGAAGAATACAGTTATTGCCTATCTTACAACCGTGATAGACTTTCACCCCGGCATAGAGAGTGGTGTTGTCGCCAACCGAAGCGCCGTCGCCTACATAAACCTGCGGGTAGATCTGCGCGCCTTTACCTATGCGGGCACCTTTGCCGATATAGGCGAATGCACCGATATAGGCATCTTCGGGTATCTCGACACCCTCGGCTATGAAGCAGGGCTGCTCAATGCCGCTGCGCTTCGGTTTCATCATCGACTGGGCGAGAGTGAGCAAGTGAGCCACGGTAGCATAAGGATCTTCCACCCTGATGAGAGTGGCGCTGACAGGCTTTTCAGGCTCAAAGTCGTTTCTTACGAGCACAACCGACGATTCGGTAGTATAGATATAATGAGTATATTTCGGATTGGCAAGAAAAGAGATAGCGCCCGGCTTTCCCTCTTCGATTTTGGCAAATTCGCGAATGGCAACTTCACCGTTGCCTTCCACCTTGCCCGAAACCATTTCGGCTATTTGATTTGCAGTAAATTCCATTAGTGATTTAAACCGTTGGGATTTTGATATGAGCGGAAGTCTTGACAACTCACCGCATAACAGACTGCAAAGTTGCTAAAAAAAAACGAAATAACCCAAATATCAGGCTAAAAACCGATATTTCACCCCCTGTTGCGCTATTTATGCGCCCTTGTCGCGCCGTTTTAGAGGCGCGCGCCGATGCCAAACAGAGCGAAGTCAAACCACACCGGGTCGTCGGGACGCCAGCGTCTCAGCCTCTCGGTAAGCTCCTCGGTGGCTTTACGGTCGTTGGCGTTGCGGGTCAGCAGACCGAGTGCGCGGGCGGTGTTGCCGACATGCACATCAAGGGGTATAAACAGTTGAGAGGGTTTCATCGCGCTCCACACTCCCATATCNACGATGCCGTCGTTTCTCACAAGCCATCTCAGCGCCATGTTCACACGTTTTAGNGCGGTGGTCTTGAGGTTGAGNGGAAGGCAGCGGCTATCCTCCTCTCCGTTGTTGGCTTCGGCAAGCACCTTATTGAGCTCCTCGACAAGATGCCACGACGGATAGGGTGAATTGACGGCGCCACATGCCACTGCGAAATTTTCGAGCGACCCATATCGTGAATAAACCAGNTTGAGGCCGCGGAGATAGTGGCGCAGGTTTTTGGCAAAGAAGGTGCGGTGGATATTCATGTCGGACAGATCCTCATAACCTTTCTCAAGCACATAGTTGAGCGGCTGATTTTCGAGCAGCGACAGCAGTTTCTCACAATCCTTACATATCATCGACCGTTTACCCCAGGCTATGCCGGCACAGAGCAATGACACAATTTCGATATCCTCCTGCTTTGAGAAGCGTCGGGGAAACTGCACCGGGTCGAGGTCGATAAACGCCGGGTTGTTGATTCGCTCGGCCTCCTGCTCAAGAAGAAGTCGTAGATCATCTTTTGGGGAATCGGTGGGAGGGAGGGTGAAAATATTGTCGGTTGACATATCTTTAGGATAAGGATTTGAGAACAGTTTATTAAAAAATCTGCACTACCTTCACAGGTGGTGCAGATTTGGATACAAAGTTACGAATTAAACGTAGCCCATAGGAGAATCGAACTCCTCTTNAGCAGCCAGAATGAAAATCTTGCGTCCTAGCCGATAGACGAATGGGCCATAAAGGAAGTAATGGCAAATATCATTTAACTTCCTCTGAAGTGATTGCTCCGACTCTATTAACCGAGCTTGTTAACGTAGAGAGCGAGTTTGCTCTTGAGGTTAGAAGCTTTGTTCTTCGAGATGGTCTTCTTTGAAGCAAGACGGTCGAGCATGGCGGTTACCTTAACGAGAGCTTCAGAAGCGGCAGCCTTGTCGGTCATCTTACGCACGGCACGCACGGCATTGCGGGCGGTCTTTGCATAATAGCGATTGCGAAGACGGCGTGATTCGGTCTGACGAATTCTCTTAATTGAAGATTTATGGTTTGCCATTATAATTTCTGTTGATTGTTGTTAGAAACTTGTTTAGTTNCTTTTTGTTGGTAGCCCATAGGAGAATCGAACTCCTCTTTCAAGAATGAAAATCTTGCGTCCTAGCCGATAGACGAATGGGCCGACTTTTGATTTGCTTTGGCTGTATCTCAAAAGCGACGGCAAAGTTAGGCAGTTTTTTTTGACTATGCAAATCTTTCGTGAAAAAATCTCAAATTTTCTGCAATTTTCTCCCTCCGGNGGCGTTTTTCCCTCCCNAAACACCCCTTTTNTTGTCGTTATGCGCTATCTTTGCACTCTCCAACCCCGTTTTCGTTCAGTCGCAAAAATCATGACCCGCAATCTCAATATCATCACCCTGCGCATGGTGCGCTACTCCGACAAGTCAAACATCCTCCTCACCTATTCGCGCGAGGCGGGNCCNGTGAGTTTTGTCATCACGGCNGGCTCNGGTCGTGAGGCGGCGCGNCGCAGGGCCTTGTTGATGCCNCTGAGNGTAAACGAGTGTGTGGCCAATATCCGTCCCGGCCATGAGCTCGCTCTCATGAGCGGTTTGCAGACTCTTTTCCCTACCACTTCGCTCCATTCAAACAGCCTCAAGCTCTCGGTCGGCATGATGTTGGCCGAGCTGCTCACCGCTATATTAAGAGGAGCCCCGACCGACGAAAATCTCTTTGACTATATAGTGGGGGGAATAAAGGCGCTCGAGATGCTTCCCGCCAATATGGTGGCCAATTTCCATCTTGTTTTTATCTACGGCCTCGGAAGAATGCTTGGCATCGAACCCGACACNGCAACCTATCGCAAAAACCGATGGCTCGACATGCGCGACGGAGTGTGGCGCGATGTGCCGGCTCCTCATTCCGATATGCTTACCCCTGAGGAAAGCAAAATAGCCTACCTGCTCGGCAAGCTCGGCTATTCAACAATGCATCTTCTGAGACTCAATCATGATATGCGCAACAATATTCTCGACAAGATGCTCAGATATATGTCGATTCATTACACTCCTCTCGCCGAGAATCTCAAATCTCCCGAACTGTTCCGCACACTTTTCTCCTGAGCCTCTTTATATATAAGGTGAGCCGGTGAAATCCTCGTAGATAAACCGGGCAACGGCATCGGTTGAGTTGGCGCCTATCACTATGTCGGCTGCTGACTTGACTTCGGGTAGGGCATTTTCCACGGCTACACCTACGTCGGCTACCCGCAGCATTGAAATATCATTGAGATTGTCGCCAAAAACCACCAACCGGTCGGCGCCTGAGGTTTGCTTCATCTTCAATACAGCTTCGGCCTTTGACACTCCGGGCGCAAACACCTCAAGCACTCCGATATCCTTGCGGAGATTGTCGGGATAGGCTGAAACCGAGCCGGCATTANCANCCTCTAGACGCGAGNCAATGGCCATNATGTTGGCGCAAGGTCCGANAGCTATAAACAGCAGAGNGGGCAACTGCTCCGCTCCGGGAAACAGGTTATAGTGTATTCTTTTCAAAGGCAGGTGACTGCGCATGTCGATAAACGATTTCTCAATCTTCGACAGATGGTTGTAGTCGGAGTTTGTTTCGCTCAGGTGAAACACATCAATCACACCGTCGGGAGCAAGGGCGTAACGGAATGGCACTATCGACTGAGCGCGAAACTCATCCATAATCCTGTTGCTCAGCTCGGGAGAAATAACATGTATATCCTCATAGCTGTGGGTGGAGCGGTTCCACAGCGCTGCTCCCGTCATCACTATGGCAGGCATTGAGGTGGCGGTCGATGCTAAAAGCGGGTCGACCGTAGCCGGTGTGCGGGCAGTGGCCACAGTAAAGAGAGCGCCCCGGTCTACGGCATCATTAATTATCTCGGAACTTCGCTCACTCACAAGCGAATCATTGTTTAGCAATGTTCCGTCGAGATCGGTGATATATAGGGTGTCAGCTCGTTTCATGATTGAGAAATCGGCAGGATAATCCTGAATGTGGTGGCCTGATAGGGATGAGAGAAGGCCACAAAAATCTTGCCTCCGTGATATTGTTCCACAATTCTTTTGGCGAGAGTGAGGCCGAGACCCCAGCCACGCTTTTTGGTGGTGAATCCGGGCCGGAAGATTGTCTTGAAGTCCCGTCGGGCAATTCCCTTGCCGGTATCAGTGACGTCGATCGCCGCCATCGGAACTCCTCTCTGGCCTGTGATTCTCGAAGTTGTGACAGAGATATTGCCCGAACCCTCCATCGCGTCGACCGCATTTTTGATAAGGTTTTCCATCACCCACTCCATAAGCGGGGCGCTAAGACTCACCGGCAGACTCCCCTCACATTCGGTGAGCGACAGGCTGACACCGCGTGAGATGCGGGTTTTCATATAGGTGGTTACATCTCTCACTACACGGTTGAGATCGTCGGAGTCCATTGTGGGGCGGGAGCCGATTTTAGAGAATCTCGAAGCTATCGAGGCAAGACGGTTGACATCTTTCTGCATCTCGGCAGCTACCTCATTGTCCACGCCGTAGCCCGGCAGCAATTCCACCCAGGCCATCAGCGATGTGATAGGTGTGCCCAACTGATGGGCCGTTTCCTTCGACAAGCCGACCCAAACCTTGTTTTGCTCGGCTTGTTTTGCTCTCGACACAGCGAAATAAACCACCACCACAAAGAGCACCATCACTCCCAACTGAATGTAGGGGAAGTAATTGAGCCTCTTCAACAGCGACGAATCCTCATAATAAAGATATTGGCAGGTGTCGGGAGTGAGATTGATTTTAATGACATTGCTGCTCGTTTTGAGCTTTTCGAGCTTCGACTGAAGGAATTTGAGATTTGCCTCCGATATGTAAAGAGGCTTTTCGGGGTCGATAGGCTCGGGCAATCTGAAATTACGGTGGTCCTTGATATTACCCTCTTCATCGGTGAGAAGCACCGGGATATTTCTGTTGGCCTCGATAATGCTCAGCAGAAAATTAATGTCACTGCCGTCGGAATTTACAATCTCGCGTGTGGCGTCGGCCCATATCTGCATACGCTCATGTTCCTGACGCGAAAGGTCGCGCGCAAGCGAGTCGCTCACATACATAAAAAATCCCACCACCGCCAAGGCGACGATAAGGAAAACTGCAGTGGCATAACGCCTCAAACCGCTATAAAATCCGCGCATGTCAAAAAAATGTGATTCTAATAGGTGAACATCGTGCAGCCGCAAGAAATCCGGCTACACCTATTAGAAAACGAAGCGCGTGGCCTCAAAATTGTATCCTGACTGCAAATTCAGTCATTTATCATCACACCCTCCTCGCGGAGAGCCTCCATGAGGTCAATCCTCA
>WFLX010132991.1_pt1 | contig 18226 bp, 12 predicted proteins | sample 4967041 | NCBI WGS metagenome assembly WFLX01 (sample SAMN12857096, study PRJNA449069) | gut metagenome | isolation source: stool from male and female vole | host: Microtus ochrogaster | place: USA:Florida | collected 2017 | reverse complement strand
CCTTGCGGACGTGGATGGCTACGGATTCCTCATTCGCTAATCGTTGTGCCAGCTCGCTGTAGGGTGTATGTGGCTCGAAAGGCGCAAATTGGAAGTCTTTGCGGATGCGCTCTGCCACTTGAGCTACCATGTCTGCGCGTTGGAAGAAGCCGATGATGTAAGGACGTTTGCGTAGTTCCTCCTTGGTGGGCAAGCGGAAGGTGGGGTCTTTCATTCGCCACCATACCCGACTGGCGTGGGGAATGTGTCGGCGCACTTTGGAGAGCAGGTCGCTGCCCCCTCCATAGCGGTTGATGAGCCGTGATGAGGCTTCTTCTATCGTGGCATTGGGGAAGATGCGTTGCCACTCCACTTGCTCATGGGCATGGGAGATACAGTAGCTGGTGCTGTCCATCCACACGTTATATCCTTTCTGCCGCAGGTAGAGGTAGTAGGCGTATTGAAACATTCGGTTGGCTAAACCAGAACGGAAGCGTATGACGATGTTTGGTGGGCGGCTCATAGTGTCAGTGGTTGTCAGAGGTATGCAGTCTTCGTAGGTAGAGGGCGAACGACCACAGCACTGGCGCACTCGTGGCGAATCGGATGAGTTTGGCCTTCATGTTGAGGCGAGCATGCCAATCTTTCTGACACAGAAGAGCTTCTGTGCGCAGTTCGTCGCTGTGGGCACGAAAGGCGTGCATCAGCAATGCGTAAAGCCGATAGTCAAAGTAGGATTGGAGTGCAGTTGCCTCTATCTGAAAGGTTTGGGTGAGGTCATATACCAGCTGAGTCGCATTCTTGACGAAACGGAACTGCTTGGCTTCCTCGTGTGTGTTGGAGATGGTCTTCCCGCCTACAGCATAGTAGAGTGTGGGTTCGTTGAGATAGGCGACCTTCCCTGCCATTGCCATCATGAAACACACCTGCACGTCTTCACATCTATAGATTTTGTTGCGGAAGAAAGTCGTGTAGTGCTTGTATGCCAAACGGATGGTATCAGCCCGATACAGGGCGGTACAGAGATGAATGACAGGGCGTTGTAGTTGGGTGAGGATGGGAACGAGTAGTTGCTGACCCTCTACGATTTCTATTTCACCTTTTGGAGTGTGAAAACAGGGATGCGGATGGGGGGCGAAGATGGTTCCAGTGGTGGCATCCCGATGCAGATAGTCAGTGTGTACGAGCGTCACCTCTGGGTGTGCCTCCATGATGCGCAGTTCCTTCTCCAGTTTCTCAGGGTCGCTCCACTCGTCGTCACCAGCGCAGTCGGCAATGTACCGCCCTTGTGCGGCAAGCAGACAATCGAAGTAGTTATCGACGATGCCTTTATTGCGGGCATTAGCGAAGAGACGGATGGATTTAGGGTAGCGTTCAGCATACTGTCGGCACACGTCAAGTGTATGGTCTGTCGAGCAGTCCTCACCTACGATGATTTCCACGGGCAGATGGCACTGCTGATGCAGGATGCTGTCGAGCGTCCGTGCGAGGGTGTCTTCTTGGTTATAGGTACAGACAATGACAGATATAAGCTCTTTCATGGGTGAACGATGAGGATTTTGGCACATGCTCCCTCGTTGCCTTCTTCGTCGGTGCAGAGGGCGTAGTAGATGCCAGAAGCGACACGGCGACCGCTCGGCATGCAGCCGTTCCACGAGAACTCGCCTCCCACGCTGGTACCTTCTGCCACCAACTTGCCAGCCGCACTCACAATCTTTACATTCGAGTTCTGCATCAGTCCTGTGATGTGTACCTTGCCATGGTAGTCGGGGCGCACAGGGTTAGGGTAGACCTTGAGGGTGCTGCTGTGCATGGATGCGGCAGGGTCAGTGGCATCGCCCCGATAGGAGCAGAGTCCTTTGGTTGTGGCGATGAAGACCTCACCCGTCTCGCCATTGATGGCAATGTCGTTAATCTCGTTGCTGATGAGGGGGCTGTTGGTTGCGGTGAAGTGTTCAAGCGTCTGCATGCCGTCGGCACTGAGCAGATACACGCCATCATCGACTGTGCCAATCCACTTGCGGTTGCCGCCGTCGATGGTGATGCACTTCACGTTGATGCTGTTCATCAGGTAGTCAGCAAGCCCGCTGCCATCGTTGCGTGGCACTTTGAGCTGGTTCAGGTGGAAGTTGTTATTGAAGAGGGTGGATGGAGTCTCGCACACGAAGAGTCCGAGGTTGGTGCCTATCCACATCGTGCCGTCTAGTGTTTCGGTGATACAATATACATAGTCAGGGTCGTAAGCCACACCGTCTTGGTTTTGGAACGCAGTGATGAACTTGTAATGGTCGTCCCTCGTATTGTCGAGCGTGCCGTTGGTATTCATAACAAGGATGCCAGCGGCACGCGTTCCGTTAGCGTCGCGGCGGCTGTTAGACCACATCCATCCGCGTTGGTCAAAGATGATGTGGTCGAAGGTGGTGTTCCCTTTCAGTTCGTCAAAAGGCAGTGCCGTCCATGTGCCGTCCTGCTTGAGGATGCGCACGATGACATCACACTCGTTATTCATCATCCACAGATTGTTGCCTGCATCATAGGCAAGGGCTGTCACACGCACATAGTTCTGCGCATTGACATTGCCAGGCAAGATGCTGGTCAGTGGCGAGTTATCGTAGGTATAGTGGTTCTTCAACTTGTAGTCCTTAAACTCGTAGATGCCACTGCGCATCGTGCCCAGCCAGTGATGCTCAGGGTCGTTCGGGTCTTGCACGATGTCAGTCACGTTCATGTAGGTATTCTTCCCCACTAAGGCAACGGCCTCTTCTTCGTCGAAGGCTGTCCATCGCCCGTTTTCATACTTCATCGCCGTGCCAGGATAGTTCACGTTGGGATAGTAGAAATTACCGCCAGCCATCAACAGGCGGTTACCCTGCATGTTGAGGTGGTAGGCATAGTTGCGAACGGGAGAGTTGGGCACGACATCCTTCACTTGCTCCAGCCATTTGGCAGCCGCCTCCTGTTCCTCTGCTGTAGGACCGAAGGTGACGGTACTTGCGCTGACTGTCATCCAGTTAGCCATGTCCAGCAAGTTCTTCGTGCGGTCGCCCTCCTTCACGCCTGTGGCGGTATTGGCATACAGCTTGCCATTCACCAGCGTAGCTGCCCTCACTTTGCTACCAAAGGTATAGAAATCCTTGAAGTAGCCCTCTTTCAGATTGACTACAGCCAAACCTTCGTTGAGGCTGATGAGGGCTTCCTCACCAACTACTTTGAGTTCGTTCAGTGTCTTGTCATTTAGCGTTTTGTTCTTCAGGTCTGACAGATTCCAACGGGTGTTGTCCATGCCCAAAAGGNCGATATTGCCATTNTCATAAAGCACCACCAGACACTTCAGCAGGGTCGAATAANCGANGTNGNAGATGCCNCAGTCGCTNAGGGTGTTCGTCTTGTCGTAGACCTCCAGCAGTTGGTCGTCAGTATCATAGCTGTACAGACCGCCTTGGGCAAGGACAAAGATGCGCGAGTCGGTCTTCACCGCTTTCGTCGCTCCGTGGTATGCGGCATAGATGGTCCAGTCGTTGGCTTGCGCGCAGTGGATGCCAGCGCAACACAATAATAAGATGAAAAACAGCTTTCTCATATATCCAATAACGAAGTTATGCCGGCTTTATTGCCTTCACCATGCGGTCGTTGCCAAAGCTGTCCTTGCGCAATTCCACATCATGGTAGCCCATGCCTTGCAGCATCGTCACAGTCTCATGTCCGAAGCGGCGGTTAATCTCGAAATAGAGTTGTCCACCAGCGTGCAGCAGTTGTAAAGCCAGTTCTCCTATCCTGCGATAGAAGAGGAGAGGGTCGTTGTTAGGCACGAACAGGGCGAGGTGCGGCTCGTGCTCCAGCACATGCATCTCCATCTCTCGTGCCTCTTCTTCGCAGACATAAGGAGGGTTGGAGACGATGCAATCGTAAGCGTTTAGCGTTGCGTATTGGTCGTTCAGCGTTGCCAAGACATCCACTTGGGCAACTTTGATTTTCACGTTGTTGCGTTTTGCATTTTCTTGGGCGATATGCAGGGCGATGGGGCTGATGTCCCAAGCTTCCACCTCCGCCTGTGGTAGCCGTTGAGCCAAAGCGATTGCGATGCAGCCACTGCCCGTGCCGATGTCCAGTATTCTTTTCGATAGGTGTAGAGCGTTGTCCGTTGGCGGCTGACAATCCTTTACAATCCATTCCACCAGCTCCGCTGTTTCGGGACGGGGAATGAGCACCCCCGAAGCAACATGGAGCGTCATGCCGCAGAAGTCAGCTTCGCCTAACACATACTGCACAGGTCTTCCATGAGCCACTTGTGTAGCCATGTCAAAGGCTTGTTGCTNTTGGACGGTGCGTGTGGTATCGTCTCGTTCCGTNAGCACANCGGTCATGCTCATGCNACACACCTTCTCCATCAGCAACAGGNCANTNGCCTTGGCCTCGTTGACTTCCATGCCACTCTGCACCAGCAGGGTCTTGATGTCNCTGTACGTCTTGTTCATGTTGCAAAAGTACACATATTCTTCCAGCCTTACAACTGGAAAGCTGCAACGAAGTGGCGGGCACTTGGTGTCCACCACTTCGTTGTTAANGGGTTGGGAACAACAATTCTCCTTTATGTTTCTTGCCTGTAAGTTCGATGGTCAGTTTGCCACGACCAATGATGTCCATACCAATGATGACGGTTTCGAGTCCCTCGCTATCCAAGCCATACACCTCTAAGTTNAACACCAAGNCAGNGGTTAGNNTCAGTCTNATNTCATNNACACCCACCGTATTGAGCTTATNGCCAATTTNTATGAGTTNTTCACGCTTAGGTTGACATTCCAGTTCTCTTAGGATGTCCATACTTACAGCAGTTCGAGTAGCACCCGTATCAATCAAAGCCGCATCGGCAATATGCAGGTTCTGGAAGTCGTGCGAGAAGACAACGCAATCTGTGCACATCTTGAATGATGGCTCAATCAGATACTTTTGCAGAGGGAGTGATACGTATTTCATAGGCTGTTTTAGCTTGCTCGATGAGCCGTTTCTTCTCTTCTGCGGTCAATAGCTTGGGCTTTCTTCTTCTTGTGGCTGTTCTTGGGCGAATTACGCCGATATGCCCGATGATGGGAATGCTTTTCTGGTTTTCCATAGGCATTGCTTCTTAAATGACTTTGGGGCAAAGATACGACAATTTCTGTAGCTTCCAAAGAAAAGGCACAAAAAAGTGGCGGGCACTTGGTGTCCGCCACTTTGCATTGATGATGTGTGTGATTTTACTTGATGTAGAGCTTCTTGCCATTGACAATCACGATGCCCTTGTAGCCCTTGCCCACCTGCTGGCCAGCGAGGTTGTACATAGGAGCGTTGCTGTTTGCAGCGTTGGCAATCTCTGTCTCTTCGATGCCAGTCACTTCCTTTTCGCTCTCGTTACCATAGTAAGTGAGACGGAAGTCGTCGGCCTTGAACCATGACATGCTGGTTGCCTTGATGGTTACGTCGCCCTTCTCTTCGAGCTTGAAGATGATGCTTGCCACCATGCCGTTCGACTTCTCTGGACCAGCCATCTCGAATGGCANGCCTTCACCGTTGGCAGTGAGGTCAATCGTGTTGCCCTTGTCAGNAGCGANGNTGGCTTGCAACTCGTAGGTACCTGCTGGGAGGCTCTTCAACACCTGTGATACGTAGAAGCCACCTTCTGGAGTAGAGCTGTTCCATGTGTTGAATACGTATGCACCGTCAGCGATGTCGATAGTGTAAGTGCTGTTAGAGTTGTCAGCAGATCTCGTGTCGCTTCCCTTGTAGTATGTCCATCCGTTCAGGTCGTCCTCGAAGCTTTGGTTCGTGATGACAGCTGTCATGTCAACAGGGTTCTCATCGCTGGCTTCGCTGTAGTTAGCAGGTAGCTTCAGTTCGCCCAGCAGGCTTGATGCCTTCTCGATAACTGCTTCCAGTTCTGCCACTGTCAGCTCTCTGTTGCCCAGGTTGTCAGCGATAGTCTCCAGATACTCGCCAGCTTCAATAGCGATAGCCTCGTTGGCATCCTCTTCGTCCTTGGCTGTCTCCAGCTGGTTCACGATGTCTTCTGCCTTAGGATAGAGTTCTGCAGACTTCTTGGCGTATGCGATAGCCTCGTCAAGTTTTACAACGTAAGCTTGGCATGCCTCCTCAGTGTCGAGTGCTGCAACACCTTCTTCCAATGCAGCAAATNCGTNGGTTNCGTCNGTACCTACATTGTCCTCGTTTGCAGTGATAAATGCGTTCAGCTCAGCAAGTTTCTCGTTGACAGGGATAAGGTATGCGTCAACACCTCCGCCAAGGTAAGTCAGCTTGAAGTTGTCGAAGATGACCCAGTCACCATTGCTGATACACTTGATACCGAATGTGAGGTCTGTCTGCTCGTTAAGGATGATGTTCAGCTTGGTTGTGTAGTCAGGATATTCGTTGCCCTCTGTGACGTGAGCGAAGTGGTAGTATGCGCCCTGCATGCCGTTTGGCACCCATTTGCCTTCCCATTCAGCGTCGCTTGGCCAATCACCCATGTCATAGAGCTTCTCTTCTGTTGCGTAGTCGTGCTGGTTAGGAACAGGAGAAGTCTGCTCTTCGCCATTTGCAACAGCATAGAGGAAGGTCTCGATTCCGTTGCCGCTGTCGTCGCGCTCGAACGCCTGGCAAGAGAACTGGTAGATACCTGCAGGCATGTCCTTGATGGTTTGGAACATAGCAAACTTAGCGTGATAAACTTCAGCGTTGCCCGATGTAGGTGCAGGAATGCCAACGTCCAGCAGGTTCTCACCCTGATTCGTGCCGCCCCATTCTGGTCTTGCGCCGTCTGTCTGCCATCCAGAGAAGTCAGTGTCGAAGTCTGGGTTCTGAATCATGAAGGTGATGTCGTCGCCAGCTTCAAGATACTGTGAAACATAGTCGTTCACCATCTTGTTCATGATGCCGTCCAGCTCAGCGATTTGCTCGATGGTGTAGGTCATCTCGTCGTAAGCCTCTTCCCACTCCTGGATGTTGTCACCCAATTCATCGGCAATGCCTTCAAACTTGGTGCCCGAGAAGTTATCCATCTGCTCTACAACCTTATCGTTGAATGCCTTGAAGGTCTCGTATGCCTTGATGGATTTTTGGAGCTGTTCGTAGGCAGCGTCCATTGCGTCCTTCGCTGCCATATAGTCACCGCCATTTGCCGAGATAGCTTCTGCGCTCTCGATGGCATCTACATAAGCCTTCTTGTCGCCAGTGTAAGCAATCACCTCTTCCATGACGTCTTCATCAGGATCTTGTTTTTCCTTCATGGCTTCAATGGCATCATCCAGCAACACCTTGTCTGGATCGTCAGCCACTGCACCATAATAGAAGAGCTGCAGGTTGTCCATTGCAATCCAGTTAACAGGCGTTTGTGCTTCGGCACTGTTGATGACACGCATACCGAGGGTCATTGAGCCACCTGTGTGTACAAATGTGAACTCGAAGTGCTCTGGCTTTTCGTTGTCTGTAGCCACTGGAGTATAGTATTCCTTGCCGTCTAATGATGCCTTGGCGAACAACTGCACGTTGTCGGGATGAGCACCACCGTGATACTGAGCATTAGCGATAGCATCAACAGCCAGTGTGTACTTACCAGCGGGAAGACCTGGCACTGTCTGAGTGATAGAGCCGTCGCCCAGATAGTTAGGAGCGGAGTTGGCTTTCCATGCCTCGATAAAGCCACTGATAGTAGCATTTGCTTCTACACCCGCTTTTGGATATGAAGCACCTTGGTAACCAATGTTGCTAGCTTCTGTTGAATTAGCCGTATATGTGATGTCCCAGCCGTTTACGTTGCCTGATGAGAAGTCAGGGTTGGTGAATACGCCTGAAACGTCGTTCTTTTCGCCCTCAACGATGTCCTCGAAGTATTGTGAGATTTCTACCCAACGACCCTTGTCGTAAGCAGAATTGGCAGCCTTCTTCAGTTCTTCGATAGAGCTGCTTGTGTTGTTGTACACCTCAAATTCAGGAGCGAGTGCCTCAGCGGCGATGCCGTTCTCCATCGCGTACTCGATTTGAGCCTTCAAGTCTACGGCTGCGAGATATACAGGAATCTTCTCCTTGTAGGCTTCGTACTCAGCCACAGAAACGAACTGCCATTCATCCCAGAAGGGCGCGCCCTCGATGAAAGCCAATTCTGGTTCTTGAGCCTCGCCGTCAATCTGGGGAACGTACCTGTATTCTGCATTGTAGAAATACAAGCGCGTGTTGGGAGTCTCTCCAGTCACGGTCTCTGCTGCGCCCCATGCGCCAGGGACGAGTGTGCTGGGGTTGACGATGTTGTCATTGGCATCCAGTATTCCATCTGCGCCTATGCCAGTGTTTGTAATTTTGTAGCTTGCGTTGGCTTGCTTCTCCACCATCCAAGCGTCTGTGCCAGGATATGAGGTACTGCTAACACTGCTGCCGGCATCTACCCACTGAGCGTTCCATGCGTTGGCAGAAACATACAGCCACTTGTTCTTGTTGGTGTATGCAGCTGGATAGCAGCACAAGTTGTAAGCGCCGTCTTCCAGTTTCTTCATACGGATAGAGTCGCCATATTCAGCGACAGAAGCGCGTGTGTTCCAGTCGTTATGACCAGCGAGGAACCCTTTCGCACCTACATTGTACAGGTACTGAGTGGTCTCTCCGTCTTCAGCCATTTCGACAAAGTTAGTCACAGTTGGCTTTTCCCACGTTGCCGTGAAACTCTGTGCGAATGATGCAACGCTCATCAGCACAGAAGCCACCAAAAGTAAAGCTTTCTTCATAAAGAGTGATTAAAAGATTAGTTAAAAATGTTAATTGTTCTTTTTCTATTTTGATATTACGATAAGGTCAGTTTCATTCATGTGGGTGTGAATAGGAATACCATGATTCTTGTGGCAAAGATAGAATTTGTACTTTGTTTTTACCCCCCCCCGTTTTGTTAATTTGCGTTAAATAACCAGAATTTCCTGCTTTAAGTCAAGAAAATGTGGGTTGAAAGGTCTGTCTGACGTTCTGACGAACTGCTGCGGTCAGCGATGGAGTGTACGGAGAGCTACACCTTGGAGCAGTCGTCGTCTCCCTGCTGGATTTGTTGGATATATGTCAACATTTGGTGGAAATTGACAAAATGGGGGTAAATAAATTGGTGGAAAATGTTAAAACNATATTGGGGNTGNNNAAGTGGTGAGAACGCTGGACCACAAAATTATTATTGGAACAACTTATTGTGCATTATTGGAAATTTTTGTTCAAAGCCCCCCTTGAGTATGGTCACAAGCGACTTTGGTGGGGCAAACAAAAATTTCTAATAATGCACAATAAGTTGTTTCAATAATATAGCGTGAAGTTTGTGGGTAAGGTGTGGTGTGTTTTATTGATATGGTTGAGTTTTGAGTTCTGTTTGCAATTCCGTTTGCAGAAAATGAAAAATGCAAACGGAATTGCAAACGGAAACTGTTTTTAAGGCTTTGTCAATCTTCTGTATTTCACGTTGTTGGATATGCTATCCTCTGTTTGCAAAATTTCGTGNTCGTTCACTAATTCAGCAAACAGCCGTGAAACTTTAGAGCNGTCTTTNTCTTGCAATTNCNGCAACATGCGAGCCTCGGAATTGTTGATTGTTTCGATGGAGTCCAAATATCTGANTATCGCTTCTTTTTGTCTTGCTCGTTCTTGTTTTTTTGTGGTAACATATTCTATCTTGTCACGGGTGTTTTTGCGTTTGCTTATATGAAGTATGTATGTTAAACCAGAAGTTTTGCCCGTTGGTTCGATGAACCCCAAATCATGGAGTTGATGAAGGATGCTTTGTAGTCGGTATTGGTTTATATTGGGGGATATTTCCAAATCTGCCACCTTTACCTGTTTGTGATTGATAATTTCAGTCAACACTAACAGCTCATCGAGTTTCATGGGGTTGCCTACCTGATTTTCGTATTGCAATGATAGCTCAATCAACTTTTCGGATACAACATCTGCCTTGATACGGAAGATGACGGAATACTCGGTTTCTTCAGGTTCAGGTAGCGATTTACCTTTTTTGAGCAGGTCGGTGAATATCTTGTCAAAGCCGCTGCCAGCTTTCTCTGCCAGACCTATCTCGCGTAATATATCCATCACGTTGGGGTTGCGAGGATTTGTTTTGCGCAGGTAGTTCTCCGTTGTTACTCCTTCAGGGAAAGGTCCAGGACTTTCTATTTCCAAATAGCCACCATCATCATATTTCCTTATCTCCACGATTTGCTGTCGGCTTAGGCTTCTGTGAGCCAATGCGTTAATGAGTAGTTCCCTTATAACTATTTCAGAATAGTCTTCAACATATTCGCGGAATAAGCCAAACACATATTCTTTTTGGCGAATCTCTGCCTTTAGTTGGGCAAAACACGCTTTTGCGACTTCGATGATATTGCCTTTGTATTCATAAGGCTTGTATGTGCCGTCAGCGTAATAGTGAATGTATTTCACCTCATAAAATGGGAGCTCTTTTAGTGCGGTTTGATTTCCGACAAACAAGATGCCAGTGGTAGTAGGTAGCACTTCTTCTCCCTCCTCTTTCGTCATTCCAAGAGAGTCAAGAAGGTCTTCGCGTGTTTTATTCAAATAGGGACTGTCAGCATCTCTTGATTCTATTAAGCCAAGCAGATGGTTCAAGCGGTTTTCATCCAACCATTTTTCAGAAATATGCCATGCTTTTTGGTCATATACAATCAGGCCTTTTTCAGACATGATGGTTGCCATCTCGTATGGTTCGATANGGCGATTACCATCGTTGCTGCGGATTAGNAACTTTCTGTATTGTNGATGATTTNTACNAAGTTTTTGATGCCAAGGTATCAAAATATACTATGAAAAGCAATTTCAAGCGTGAATAATGTGGATTCGTTGTATGTACGTTATGTTATATATCCCATAGTTAAGAATTGAAGGGGATTCAATTAGTTGGAATTTGCTCCAATAATATAGCGTGAAGTTCGTGGGTAAGGTGTGGGGATGTCAGCGGAGTGCCTGCGCGAAATAACAAGAGCACCCTGCGCGTATTATTTCGTGCAGGGTGTGTGAAATAATACGCGCAGGGTGCGCATATATGTGTGATGAGGATGTTGGGTTAGTGGCGGAGCGTCGAGGCGAGTTCGATGCCTTTGGCTACGGCGTAGGCGGTGGTCCAGGCGGCTTGGAAGTTGAATCCGCCTGTCACGCCGTCGATGTCGAGCACTTCGCCGGCGTAGTAGAGGTGGGGTGTTTGTTTCGACTGGAGAGTGGTCTTATCCACAGCGTCGAGCGGGATGCCGCCACAGGTGACGAACTCGTCTTTGTAGGGGCTGCGCCCNGCTATTTGGNAGGTNTCGNNGGTGAGNAGGTTAACCAAGCGGTTCAGCCCNNTCTTGCCCAGTTCGCCGCATCGCTTGCCTTGCAGCTGGGCTTTCTGCAAAAGGTAGTTCCACAGACGGGCTTGCAGGGGATAGGGACGTGTGTTGTCGATGAGTTTTTGGGTGTTCTGCTCTATTATATATATAATGTGTCGGCGGACGGCTTCGGTGTTGGTCTCGCCTGTCCAGTTGATGCACAGGGGCGACTGGTAGTGCTGCTCGGCCAAGTGGCGAGCGGCGTGGCTGGAGAGTTTCAGGATGGCGGGACCGCTCATGCCCCAGTGGGTGATGAGCAGTGGACCTTGAGCGCGGAAGGGGGTGGAGGGGAGGTGGACAAGGACATCGTCCACCACCAGACCTTGCAGGGCGGTGAGGGCGGTGTCCTTGATGGTGAAGGTGAAGAGGCTGGGCACGCAGCCGTCCCTGTGGGGTGTGCCGCCGATGGTGACAGCTACGAAGTCGAACTCTTGGAGGAGTGTCTGGGGGGCNTCCACCNTGGTGCCCAGACGGAGGCGGATGCCGTGCCNTCGGGCNTCGCGGAGGAAGCAGTCGATGATGGCGTGGCTGTCTTGCGCTTCGGGGAAGACGCACTGGTCGGGCTGTATGGTGAGGGGCACACCGTGGGTCTCGAACCATCGGTAGGCGTCTGCTGGGCCGAACTGCTTGAACAACCGTTTGAGCAGGGTGGCACCGCGCGGATAGACCTGCCGCAGGTCGGTCACGTCGGCAAAGGTGTTGGTGCAGTTGCAGCGACCGCCTCCCGAAATCTCTACCTTGGCAAGCACTTTGTGCTGCTGCTCGAAGATGGTGACATCGAGGTCAGGCACCAGCTCCTTGGCGTTGATTGCCAAGAAGAAACCTNCCGCACCGCCGCCGATGATGGCGAGTGTGGGGCGGTTATTGCTNTGCTCGTTCGAGTGCCACATTGATGTTGGGACAGATGTTTTCCTCGCCAATGAGCTCGTTGAAGCCGTTCTTGGCAAGTATGTCGCGCACGGAGTCGTTCACGCCTGAGAGGATGATTCTGATGCCCTCTTTCTTCGACATGCCGATGAGGCTCTGCAGGTTGTGCATGCCGGTGGAGTCGATGAAGGGCACTTTGCGCATACGGATGATGCGCACCTCGGGGCGTTCTTTCATGCGCACCATCANTTCNTCGAACTTGTTGGCGATGCCGAAGAAGTAAGGTCNGTTGATTTCATACACTTCCACGTGCTCGGGNATGGTGAGGTGTTCGATGTTCGGGTTCTCAGCCAAGTCGGTTTCGGCGGTCGGGTCAATCTCGTCGTCATCGGTGAGCACGCTGACACGGGTGGTCTCCGCCATGCGGCGCATACAGAGCAGACAGGCGAGTATGAGTCCCACCTCGATGGCGATGGTGAGGTCGAAGATGACGGTGAGGATGAAGGTGAGCCAGAGGACGAAGGTGTCGCTCTTGGGGTTGTGTATCATCTCGCGAATGGTGCGCCAGCCGCTCATGTTGTAGCTGACCACGACGAGCACGCCTGCCAGACAGGCCATGGGGATGTACTTGGCGTAGGGCATGAGGAAGAAGTAGATGAGCAGGAGCACGACGGCATGGATGATGCCAGCGACGGGGGTGCGACCGCCGTTGTTGATGTTGGTCATCGTTCGTGCGATGGCACCTGTGGCTGGGATGCCGCCGAAGACGGGGCTGAGCACGTTGGCAATGCCTTGGCCGATAAGCTCTTGGTTGGAGTCGTGCTTGTGGCCGATGATGCCGTCTGCCACGGTGGCGGAGAGCAGGCTCTCGATGGCACCGAGCACGGCGATGGTGATGGCTGGCGAGAGAAGACCCTTGATGTTTTCCCAGCTGAGGGCGGGCAGCTCGGCTTCGGGCATGGAGGGGTTGATGTCGAAGCGGTCGCCGATGGTGTCAACGTGGATGTCGAAGTATTGGGTCATGATGATGCCTGCCACGGTCATGACGATGATGGCTANGAGCGAGCCGGGNACTTNCTTGNNGATGAAGGGGGTGCAGGCGATGATGACCACGGAGAGAATGCNGACGATGGCGGTGGCGAGGTCGATGGTGGAGAAGTTTTGGATGTAGCAGATCCATTTCTCGATGAAGTCGGCTGGTACGCCGCCCTCGATGTGGAGACCGAGCAGGTCTTTCACTTGGGTGGAGAAGATGGTGAGGGCGATGCCGCTGGTGAAGCCCACGATGATGGGGTAGGGGATGTAGCGAATGATGGTGCCGAGGCGCAGCACACCGAGCAGAATGAGGAAGAGGCCTGCCATGACGGTGGCGATGGCGAGCCCTGTAAGCCCGTACTGCTGGATGATGCCGTAGATGATGATGATGAAGGCTCCTGTGGGACCGCCTATCTGCACGCGGCTGCCGCCAAAGGCACTGATGGCGAAGCCGGCGATGATGGCGGTGAGGATGCCTTTCTCGGGCGACACGCCCGAGGCAATGCCGAAAGCGATGGCGAGTGGCAGGGCGACGATGCCCACGATGATGCCGGCCANGAGGTCGGCTGTGAATTTCTGACGGNTGTAGTCTTTGAGCGTGNNGAACAGCTCAGGTTTGGACAGATGAAATCTCTTCATGCTTTTCTTTTATTTTTTAACGAATGCTCTGAAAATGAACCAAATGTGTTGTGTGATAGCGGTCAGCCACCCGTAGTGCTTCGCCATGATGCGGAATCGTTCGCGGAGCGATGCCTTGTGGTTGGCAGTGGTCATGCCTTCGGCGAGGTAGTCCGCCAAGGGTTCTTTCACGTATCGGTTGACCATGCCGCGCTGTTCGCCCTCCTTCATGCAGCGGATGCACCAGTCGAAATCGGCTGAGAAGTGGTATTGCTGGTCGTAGGGAAGGGCTATTTGGCGGTGGATGTAGAAGGCTTGGTGGCATACCAGCATGCCTGCCTTGAAGGAACGCCATGTGAGGTGTTCGGGAGGGGTGAGGCGGCGGTTGCGCAGGAAGTGTCCGTCGGCATCGACGATGTGGGTGTCGCCGTAGAGGACGGCGGTCATTGGAGCGGCAGCCGCAGCAATGTGTGCCAGCGTCTCTTTGCTGTGCAGCGTGTCGCCAGCGTTGAGGAAACAGAGGTAGTCGCCTGTGGCGAGGCGGAGACCCTTGTTCATGGCATCGTAAAGCCCGTGGTCGGGTTCGCTGTGCATGATGGCGTGGGGGTAGCGATGGGCTATCTCCAGCGTCCTGTCGGTGGAGGCTCCGTCGATGATGAGGTGCTCGATGTGGGGGTAGGTCTGCTGTGCCACGCTTTGCAGGGTGCGTTCGAGGGTGTCCTCAGCGTTGTAGGTGACGGTGATGATGCTGAACTTCATGCGTGCTGATAGGGGCTGTAAGACAGGGTGGTCTTATAGGCTTTTGTAAACTTTGATGTATTGGTGTGCCACGGTGTTCTCGCTGTAGGCGACCATAGCCTTGTTGCGGGCTTGGCGACTGAGGGTGTCGTAGTCGGCCGAGAGGGTCCAAAGGATGCCGTCGGCAAAGTCTTGGGCGTCTTGATAGGTGGCGACGTAGCCTGTCTGCTGGTGGTCAATCATCTCGGGGATGCCGCCCACGTTGAAGCCTACGCAGGGAATGCCGCAGGAGAGGGCCTCCATGATGGTGTTGGGCAGGTTGTCCTGCAAGGAGGGGGTCACGTAGATATCGACGGCATTGTAGAGCTGCACCATCTTGTGTGGGTCGCTCATGTAGCTGATGGGGATGATGCTGAAGGGGACTTGGTTGCGTACCTCTTCAGCTTGACCGCCCACGACGACAATCTCGGTGCGCTGTGCCACATCGGGGTGTGTCTGCTTGAGCAGTTGCAGGGCTTCCAGCAGATAGCGGAATCCCTTGCGCTCGTCGGTGATGCGCTGGCAGCCAAAGAGCAGCAGACGCTTGTCGAGCGGCAGTTGGAATGCCTTGCGTGCTTCGGTCTTGTCTNGGGGGNGGNACAGGTNGGTGTCGATGGCGTTCGGAATGCTGATGNCCCNATGTCCTTGGGTGAGCTTCGACTTCCTTNCCATGNCTGCCATCCATTCGCTACAGCCCACGAACGTGAGGCGAGTGGCTTGGTAGATGCGTTCTTTCTGACGGAAAACACGCTGAGCCATGTCGCCCATCAGGTGTCCGCCTTGCAGTTCACAGTGTTGGCAGAGGGCGGTGTATTTCTCGCAGCTGCCTGAATAGTGGCAGATGCCCGTGAAGTACCACTGGTCGTGCATGGTGATGACCACGGGCTTGCCTGCTTGCAGGATGTGGCGAAGCCCATTCATGGAAAGGAAACCTTGGTTGACCCAGTGCAGGTGGATGACATCGGCACGCTGGAACTCCTGTGTGCGTGTGATGTCGGAGCCTGTGTTGGCAATGTCAACCTGAAAGAGACGCTTGCGGTTGAAGCCATTGCCCACGAAGATGCACAGGCGCTCCCACAGGAAACGGAGCGTGTGTGCCCAGTTTGAGCCTACTGACACCACGGTGAGGTGGTCTGTCTGCTTGTCGCGTACCAGCATTCTTGCCTTGACACCATTCTTCTTCAAGGCTTTCATCAGTCGGTAGGCAGCGATGGCGGCTCCTCCGATGCGCTCGGACGTGTTGATAATAAGAACCTTCATAAGTCAAAAACCATGCAAAGGTACAGCTTTTTGCCTACACAGAGGCATTTCCGAGCAAATTCTTCGTGTTGGACTTGGAAGTTCGCAAGAAATGCTGTACCTTTGCAACGCTTTCCACTCATGGAGAGCACACCTGCTTCAGTAGCTCAGTTGGTTAGAGCACATGACTGTTAATCATGGGGTCGTTGGTTCAAGCCCATCCTGAAGCGCACAAAAAAGACGCTCACGGCATGCCGTGGGCGTCTTTTTTGTGCTTGCTTCTCTGTGCGCTGCTACACTTTCTTCCAGAAGTTGGTGGTGAAGAGAAGGAAGATGGGGAAGATTTCGAGACGACCGATGAGCATGAGGAAAGAGCAGACGTACTTCGCCACGGGGGAAAGGATGGCCCACGAATGGACAGGACCGTAGTAACCCATGCCTGGACCAACGTTGCTGATGCTCGACATGGCAAGTCCGAAGGCCTCGTAGTAGTCGAACCCTGTGCGCACATCGTTGGGGGCGACACCGCTCAACGCCAAGACGAACGCGCCTAAGAAGAGGGAGCAGACGAACAGGGCGACAAAGCCAAGCAGCGTCTGCATCACGTTGGTGGGGATGATGTTGCCGTTCATGCAGACGGGTGTGACGGCACGGGGATGCAGGATGCGGGTGAACTCGTTCTTCAACACCCGATAGATGATGCTGATGCGCACACACTTGAAGCCACCGCTGGTGCTCAAGNCNGANCATNCGTCCTGCAAACATGACGAAGAGCAGGACGGGCATGAGGTGTACAGGCCACAGCGTGTAATCGACGGTGGCGAGTCCTGTGGTGGTTTGCAGGGAGATAACGGTAAAAAGGCTATGGCGAATCGCCTCTTCCATGTCGTGAAGAGGGTCTTGGAGTGCCAAGAAGAAGGCACAGAGGCACGAAGCACCTAACACGATGATGATATACACCTTGAGCTCTGCGTCGCCAAAGAACTTCTTCACTTTCCCTTTCAGCATCGTATAGTATAATAATGTGTAGTTGATGCCAGACACGAACATGAAGAAGATGAGCACATACTCGATGGCGGGCGAGTGGTAGAAATCGCCCAGCAGGTCGGAGTGCGTGCCGTAACCGCCTGTGGCAGTGGTACACATGGCATAGTTGATGGCATCGAAAGTGGGCATGCCGCACACGACGAGCGACAGGATGCAGAGGAGAGTGAGCCACACATACACGCTGCCAATCCAGCGGACAGCGATGGAAATGCGTGGATGCACCTTGTTCTGCATAGGGCCTGTGGCTTCAGCAGCAAAGAGTTTCACCTCGCCCACACCGAAGGCTGGCAGGATGGCGATGGTGAAGAACACGATGCCGATGCCGCCAATCCACTGGGTGAGGCTGCGCCAGAAGAGGAGACCGCGGGGCATGATGTCGATGTTGTCGATGATGGTGGCACCCGTGCTGGTGAAGCCTGACATGGTTTCAAAGAAAGCGCTGGAAACGTCGGGGATGTGACCGTCGAGCAGGAACGGCAGCATGCCGATGAGGGTGAAGAGCATCCACACTGACGAGACGATGATGTAGCCATCTTTGCGTCCCATCTTCTTGCCAGCGTCTTTGCTGACGAACACGCCAATGCCGCCCAGCAGCAGGGCGATGCAGATGGGTAGCGAAAAGGCTTTCACACCTTCGTCATATATCCAGCACACCACCTGACACAACATCATCAACCCCGCCTCAATGAAGAGGAGGAAGCCCATGACCTTTGCAATGAGTTTCCAGTTGACCATCTGCTTACTTGAAGTACTTGTCCAGTTTTCTTAGAGTTCCATTGGTGCAGAAGACGACCACTTTGTCGCCCGCTTGCAGTTGGGTGGCACCGCCGACGAGCATGGACTTGCCGTCGCGCGACATGCCGCCGATGTTGATGCCGTTGGGCAGGTTGAGGTTCATCACCTTCTTTTTTGTGACCTGCGAGCCGGGCTTGACGATGAACTCCGCCACGTCCGCCTTGCCGATGGTCAGCATTTTCACGTTGTCCACGTCGCCCTTAAGCAACATGCGGTAGATATGGCTGGCGGCAATCATCTTCTTGTTGATGATGGTGCCGATGTCAAGGTCGTTTGCCATGTCGAAGTAGTCGAGGTTCTCCACCTGCGCAATGGTCTTGCGGATGCCACGGCGACGCGCAGCGACACAAGCCAGAATGTTTTGCTGGTCGTTGTCGGTCAGGGCAATGAGTGCCTCGGTGCTGCCATATCCCTCATCGTTGAGCAGGTCCATATCGTAGCCTTCCCCTTGCAGAATCAAGGTCTTGGGAGCGACGAGCGATGGCAGTTTCCCGGTGCGT
>WFLX010096483.1_pt1 | contig 18230 bp, 13 predicted proteins | sample 4967041 | NCBI WGS metagenome assembly WFLX01 (sample SAMN12857096, study PRJNA449069) | gut metagenome | isolation source: stool from male and female vole | host: Microtus ochrogaster | place: USA:Florida | collected 2017 | reverse complement strand
AAGTCGTCCTACTGAAGTGTCAATCGGATGAAATCCCATATCACCGGGTGTGAAATAGAATTTCTCATAAAATCCCGGATCGTCAGGGATATGCATCTTACGATAGCGTCCGGCTATAGAGCCGTCTTTTTCAAATACGATAGCCGTATTATGGTAAAGACCCTGAGCACGACGTTCGAAGCCACTTGCTACAATTACAACTCCATTATCTCGGGCTGCTTTTGAGTAAACTTCAACAAAATCTCCGGGATATGGCTCAGCATACCGAAAATTATCAACATCTTCGCTTTGACAGAAATATAGGGAATCGTGAAGTTCTGAAAGTACCACAAGTTGAGCTCCTTCTTCAGCCAAAGCTCTTATAGACGCGAGATTTCGTGCTCGGTTTAATTCTACATCTTCGGAGAAAGAATGCTGTATAATGCCGGTTTTTATCATAGTTGTCAATTTTGCAGTTGTCGAATTTCAGATTTTAAGGATTCCGGCTGGAATTTGCATCGTGGCGCAGTGGAGCGAGCCATGTTGGTGAAGTAATGTACGACAGTCAATGCCTATTACCTTGTGATCAGGATATGCTATCCGTATGCTTCGCATAGCCAGTTCGTCCTTGTCTGCTTGAGCATATGTGGGCATAAAGATAATACCGTTGGCCACTAGATAGTTGGCATATGTGGCAGGAAGTCGATTCCCCTCAGAGTCGAGCACCGGATCGGGGAGAGGGAGTTCCACTAAATTGTAGGGATTCCCTTCCATGGTTCGGAATAGAGTCAGCTGTGCCCTCATTGCAAGTAGAGATTCAAACTGAGGATCGTCAAAATTCTTGGTTCCGGTAAATACGATCGTATCATTGGGTGCAAGCCGGGCAAGAGTATCGATATGAGAATCAGTGTCATCGCCTTCCAATGCTCCATGGTCGAGCCAAAGTATATGTTCAGCACCAAGCTTTTCATAAAGCTTGTGGTTGAGCTCAGTTTTTGTAAGTCCACCATTTCTGTTAGGAGATTGGAGACATCTGGATGTGGTAAGAATAGTTCCGTTTCCGTCAGTTTCTACAGAGCCACCCTCAAGAACAAAATCTCGTTCGTTTCTATATACAAGAGGCTGCATATATCCACTCTTATCAAGGTGAAGATTGACGAGATTATCTTTGTCTGCAGCGAATTTTAATCCCCAGGCGTTAAACCCGAAATCAAGAGCGCGAAGACGTTCGTTTCTTTCTACGGAGATCAAGCCATAATCGCGAGTCCATGTGTCGTTATACTCCATAGGAATATACGTGATCATCTCCTGAGAAGAATCTTGAGTAGCCTCCATAGCTTCTGCCACATCATGGCAAAGCAAAACTACTTTTATCCCTTCATCAGTTATAGCCTTAATGATACGGCGATATTGATCTATTGCATCAGGGAGTATATACTCCCAATCTGTATCTTTATTTGGAAGAGCAAGCAATATGCATTCTATTGGCTCCCATTCCGGAATAAATCTGATATCTGACATATTAAATGAGATTATACTACAAAATTATAAAAAATCTTTGAGTATATACCCTTAAATCAATCTTTTTTTGCTAAATTTGTAAAATAAACTATATGAACACCTATGAAGCATCATAATACAGCGGAAGAATTCGCAAGGGCAAAAAAAGAATGCCGCGAGTTATTTGAAAAAAAACTGATGGACTATGGCACGTCATGGCGTATCATGCGTCCGATGAGCCTTACCGATCAGATAATGATAAAGGCCATGCGCATTCGGAGCATTGAGGATAAGGGGGTGGCGCTGGTCAATGAAGGTATACGTCCTGAATTCATTGGAATTGTCAATTATTGTGTCATGGCTCTTATTCAGCTTGATCTTGGTCCGGGTGAGAATCTGGAACCCGAAGAATGTATGCGTCTATATGATGAAAAGCTAAACGGCGCCACTCGTCTGATGGAAAATAAAAATCATGACTATGATGAAGCATGGAGGCATATGCGAGTGAGCAGTTTCACCGACATTATTCTCCAGAAGCTTATGCGCACAAAGGAGATAGAAGGACACGATGGGAAGACAATTGTGAGTGAGGGCATAGATGCAAATTATATGGATATGATCAATTATGCTCTTTTTGCACTCATCAAGACAGACGAGCATTACTCATAATGCATAATTAATGATGGACAAGTCAAATCGGGATGCTTCTCGCAAGACTCCACTGGGTATAGAGAAGAAGTTTGATCGCTTTGGTGATTGGCTTGACGATTCATGGGCATTGCGCAAGGCAGCTCCATTGCTCGATAAGTATCCAAGGGCACTGATAGTCTTGACATGGCTCATGAGGNTCNCTGTGGGGAGCGTATTCATTGTGTCGGGTCTCTCTAAAGGCATAGATCCTTGGGGCACATATTATAAAACTGTGGAGTATCTTGCGGCCATGCACATTCCCATCGAAGAGTGGGGGAATACNGTATTGGCACTTGCCTTCATTCTTTTCTCAGTAGAATTCATCATCGGAGTCTCTCTTGTGTTTGGTTGCTTTCGTAAGGCGACTCCAATCATGGCGGCACTGTTTATGCTCGTAATGCTTCCGCTGACCCTTTGGATAGCAATTTCTGATCCGGTCGCAGACTGCGGATGCTTCGGAGACTTTTTGGTGATCTCCAACTGGTCCACTTTCGTCAAGAACTGCTTGATATCACTTGCAGTTGTATGGCTTTTGAAATTCAATGCGAAGGTAAGAAGCCTGATTTCTCCATATCTGCAATGGATATCAGCAGTAGTTATGGCTGCCTATATTGTGATGGTAGGCTACATCGGATACTGGCAGCAGCCAATGGTTGATTTCCGTCCTTATAAAATAGGCACACGTCTACTTGCAGAGGAGACAGAAGCTGAATTCCTTCCACAATATGAGTTCATATATGAGAAAGATGGCGAGACGCGTAGATTTGGGGAAGATGATGAATTGCCTGACGAATCAGAGGGCTGGAAGTTTGTCAAAAGAGAAGAGAAGGATTTTGTCAAGAACGACAAATCTGCAATTCCAGCAGCCGATGATGCTCCCGATTTTAGAATATGGAGTGAAGATGGGGAAGAGGATGTCACTGAGATGCTATATGGCTATGATCGCCAACTGATGCTACTTGTACCCGATATCAGTGATCTGTCGATGGCTTCAAGTTGGAAAATCAACCGTCTATATGATATGGCAAAATCCCATGATACAGATTTTTTTGCTGTTGTGGCAGGGAGTCCTGAAGCTATTGACGAATGGCGGGATCTTTCTTCCGGTCAATATCAGATTTATACCGCAGAAGACACTTCAATCAAAGAGCTTGTCAGGGGAAATCCCGCACTGGTAAGCCTTGAGAATGGCGTGATAAAATGGAAGTCGGCCCTTAGTGCCCTGACTCTTAACGACGAGGATGATGCTTCGGTTGAAATCGCCACTTATCCCATATCTATGCGCATGAGTGGCAGTGAGGCATTGACTGATCTTTCACTCATATTAGTGTCGGTGCTGGCATTTCTGTGTCTGATATCGACCTTGACAATTTTTACGGGGAAACAACGAGAGAAAGATCTTGTCTCATAAAGAAGTGTTCTTAGTCTCTCCGCTCTTTTCTTGAAGCGTCAATGCGCAGAAGGATGAAGAGAAGGATTGTAAAACTCCAAAGGGCAGATCCTCCATAACTGAAAAATGGAAGAGGTATGCCTATGACAGGGCATAGCCCAATTACCATCCCAATATTAATGCATATATGGAATANCATATATGACACTACGCAANATGCATATACTCGTCNGAAAGGTGTTCTTTGCCTTTCTNCGATGTGAATTGTGCGCAAGATAAGGGCAAGAAATGCCAGTAAGACTGCGCTGCTCCCTGCAAATCCTTCTTCTTCTCCGATGGTGCAGAAAATGAAGTCGGTGTGTTGCTCAGGCACATATNTGAGTTTTGTTTGGGTTCCATTGANGAATCCTTTACNAGTNATTCCTCCAGAGCCAATTGCTATCTTAGACTGATTGACATTATAACCTACACCTCTGGGATCATCTACAATGCCGAGAGCAACCTTTATACGCATCTGTTGGTGTGGTTCAAGCACATGTCCGAATACATAGTTTACAGAGAAAAGAAACATTACAGATGCCGCTGCAAATATAATGGTCACAACGTAGCGCTCTATCTGATGGCGATACATAGCGATGGAAACGTAGATGAGAGCTGCTACTATTATTCCAATGAAATACCATGTTCCGGGGATATTGATACCAGAAAGGGTGAGTGCTGTCACGATAAGTCCGCTTCCTGTGAATCCAATTAGGACATTTCTTGATATAATGGCATCTTTACAATAGAAGAGAAGCATACAGCAGAATACTGCAATAATCATGCAAAACACTACGAACTCTCCGACCGGTATGCCAAGAAGTAGAGGCTCGACATATTTGACTGCTACAACGAAATATGTAATAGCGCATATGGCAGAGAAAAGCACAAGGCCGCTCATGCCCTCGCGGTAGAGTACGAAGAAGAGAGATATATAGACAAGTGCAGAACCTGTCTCATGTTGAAGAAGAATCAGAGTAACAGGGATGAAAATAATAATGAATGCCCTGAAATAATTACTAATTTTCTGATTCAGATTAAAATTATAGGAGTTGAATAGCTTTGCAAGTGCAAGTGCAGTAGCAAACTTTCCAAATTCTGCAGGCTGTATGCTGACCGGTCCAAGCACGAGCCATGATCGCGAACCTTTGATATCCGGAGCCACAAAAATTGTCACCACCATTATAAGCAGTACACATATATAGACAGGATATGCATATGTCTCATAAATCCTATAGTCGAAAAGCAGAATAGCGCATCCGATAATAAGAGAGAGTCCAATCCAGAGAAATTGCTTTCCTGAAAACTCGTTAAAGTCAAACATACTTGCGCGGTCGAAATCGTAGCTTGCAGCATATATGCTTACTGCTCCTGCCACTACAAGTATCAAATATAGTATGATAGTAGGCCAATCAAGCCAGCGGAATACGGAGGTGTTGGCATCAATGTTTTTTGACTCCACTTGAGATGATTGTATTAGAGTTTAACATTCTTTCTTCAAGATATTTCCTTTCGGGAGCAATAGATCCCTTCAGATATTTTTCTATGATAAGACTTCCTATTGGCACACCGTAGGTGGCGCCGAAGCCTGCATTTTCAACATATACAGCCACTGCGATTTTAGGATTGTCCATAGGTGCGAAACCCATAAACACAGAATGGTCTTTGCCATGAGGGTTCTGAGCNGTGCCTGTTTTTCCACATACGTCNAGGCCCTGGAGATTAGCAAGACGGCAAGTTCCGCCAAGAACAGCCATNCGCATTCCTTCAGCGATCTGCTCATAATGTTCCTTTTTTATTGAGGGCTTACGCTTTTCTTTGAAATGAGGATCTATGACAGTATCGCTTATTTCCTTTACGACATGAGGAGTGATAAACCATCCCCGGTTGGCAATCGTGGATGCAAGATTGGCAATCTGTAGGGGAGTGGCGAGCACCTCTCCTTGGCCTATTGAGACAGAAATAATGGAATTTGCACTCCAGTTTCTGCCACGGAAAGAATTACTGTAGAAGTCAGGATTCGGTATGAATCCACGACTTTCTGAGGGCAGATCTACTCCCAGACGATAGCCGTAGCCCATCTCAACCATATAATTTTTCCATTTTTCTAATTGTATGGCTGGTTTACTTCCCTTTTTATCCACAAAATTTTTGAAACCCCAGCAGAAATAAGCATTGCAAGAGGTAGCAATTGCCGGCTTTAGAGGCAGAGGTGACCCATGTGCATGGCATCCTACTCGAAGACCATTGACATAGCCTCGATAACAGGGATAAGCAGTAGCAGGGGTTATTGTTCCTTCCTGAAGGAAAATCAAGCCTTGGGTAGGTTTGAAAGTCGAACCAGGAGGGTAAGCACCTTGTAGAGAGCGGTCGTATAGTGGCTTGTATTTGTCGGCAACGAGGGCTGCATAATTCTTTCCGCGTCCGGACCCAACAAGCAATGAGGGGTCGTAGGTAGGAGCTGAAACCATACATAGTATTTCTCCCGTCTGCGGTTCGATTGCTACGATGGCACCTATTTTCCCTTGCATGAGCTGTTCCCCATATTCCTGGAGATCCATGTCGATGCTTAGAGTCAGATCGCGTCCGGCAACCGGAATTACATCATGGATACCATCCTCATATTTTCCCTTGATTCGTCCGAGGGCATCCTTCATAAGGATTTCTTCACCCTTAACTCCTCTTAGATATGGCTCATAGCTTTTTTCCACACCGAGGTCGCCGGTGTAGTCGCCTCTTCTGTAATAACGGTCGTTTTCAACATCCTTTGCATTCACCTCACGAATGTTGCCGAGCACGTTGGCAGCAGCATGAGTAGCATATTCCCGCACATTCCTTTTTTGGACATAGAATCCCGGAAATAGGTAGAGCTTTTCTTGAAGTCGACCATAATCTTCTTGAGATAGGTGAGACATGAGTTTCTGAGGAGTGTAAGCTGAATACCCCGGGTTTTTACGGGGATTTTTCATATCAGCCCACTTGCTCATAAGCTCTTCTTTGGTTATGTTAAGTACTTCGCAAAGTCCAATAGTGTCAAACTTATTTCCGAGGTCTTTCGGAATAAGCATGACATCATATTCGGGTTGATTGAGCANAACAAGTNTGCCATTNCGATCGTAAATAAGNNCNCGTGATGGATATAAGACCNTGCGGAAGAATGCATTCGATTCAGCATTCTCCTTATAGGTTCCGTCACTGACCTGAAGATTAAAAAGTCTAATCAGGAATATTATGACGATGGCGGTGATGAATCCGCCTATTACATATTTTCTTTTTTCTAAAGTGTAATCCTTTGCCACGGGGATTTGGATTAATTTTTGTAAATTAGGGAGTCAACTGCCAAAATCACCAGAAATGTAAAGGCTGTGCTTGCTCCCGCCTTAATCAGTATTTGCACTACATCTGTGAAGTTGACAAACTCAACAAAGAATACAAGAAGACAATAGATTGCAGAAAGGCTGAATACAAACTTGCTAAAGTTTAAGAATCCCATTGTTCCAATAGATGGCGATATATTGCGCTTTTGGTCGTCATGCTGTTCGTATGCGTAAAAGACAGATTTTTTTAAAGAAGCAAGTATAGTGCAGCATAGGGCATTGAGACCTGGAGTGTCTGATAATATATCTACCGAAAGACCAAGAATGAATNCGAGTGTAAGCAGGATATTGGGAGAAAGATNGATCGGGAGTTTAATCAAGANGTATATNAATATCAAGCATACCGCGCAATTGAATAGCACGATATGGTTCAACAGCAGGACCTGTATGAGCACCAGTATCACAAACAACAATATGTATGAGATAAAGCTTTTATCCATTTTATCCGTTGATTAATCATTCATAGGTCCCTATATTGTTGATAGAGTCAAGTTCTTGCTTGAGGGAGTCTTTTATCACTCTGACAGTGCCGAGAGTTTTGAAATTGGAGGCAAGTCTGATTTTGAGAATCAAAAAAGTGTCATCGCTTGTCTTCACTTTCCCCATTACAGTGCCTATATCTATACCTTCAGGAAAGGTAGTAGAATATCCACTTGTGACAATGGTGTCTCCAATATGGAATTTAGCGTGTCTGGGCACTTCCTCAAGAAAAGCAATCGATGGATCATCTCCTCTCCATGTAAGGCTACCAACATAGGGCGTATTCTTAACCTTAGCACTGAAATGCTGGTTTTGGTTGAGCAATGAAATAACTCTTGATGTGTTCTTTCCAGTGACGTCAACAATGCCGACAACTCCACTTTGATCCACAACTCCCATGCCTGGCATGATGCCATCGGCACTTCCTCTATCGATAGTGAAGTGGTTTCTTGGATGCCGAATGGAATTATTGATCACAGATGCTCCAACATATCCAAAGCGATTGCTGCCAAAAGATACCGATGTGTCTTGGACAAGGACGCGATATTGGCTCAATTGCTGGCGAAGATTTAACACTTCGCTTTCAAGCTTGGCGTTGCTTTCTTGTAGTCGTTGGTTGACTGAAAGAAGTCCAAAATAGTCAGTCACTTCAGAAGAAGTGCGATAGATGGCACTTCCGATTGCATTGGCTGAAGACATGTAGAGAGAAAAGTGGTTGTCNCTCGATTTTACCAGCAGAATGCATGAAATCAGCACATAGAACGTAAACACGAACCATGTGCTGTATTTTATAAGGAAGTTCAGAAGGTTCCTCATCGTATGAGGAAGCGGAATCTGTTGATATTCTTGAGAGCCACACCAGTACCACGGGCCACAGCAGTCAACGGATCGTCCGCTACTTTGAATTCAATATGAAACTTATCAGTCAATCTCTTGTCAAGGCCTCTGAGAAGGGCACCGCCACCTGCGAGGTAANTACCGTNTCTTACGATGTCGGCGTAAAGCTCCGGGGGAGTCTGGTCAAGCGCAGCAAGAATAGCAGTCTCCATCTTAGCAATGGTCTTCTCAATGCTATGAGCAATTTCCTCATGTGTTACAGCCACTTCCATCGGAAGAGCAGTCATTCTGTTAGGACCTCTTACGATGAATGGTTCAGGTGGATTTTCAAGTTCTGTAAGCGCGCTTCCCACCTGAATCTTAATTCTCTCTGCCATTGAGGTTCCGATTTTCAAGTTGTGTACGCGTCCCATGTGTTCTTGAATATCAGCAGTAAGATCATTGCCGGCTACTCGGATACTCTTATTGCTGACGATACCACCAAGTGAGATTACAGCGATTTCAGTGCTACCGCCGCCTATATCTACTATCATATTGCCTTCCGGAGCCTCCACATCAAGTCCTATTCCAAGAGCGGCAGCCATTGGCTCGTAGATCATAAACACGTCTCTGCCACCGGCATGCTCGCTTGAGTCACGGACAGCACGAATCTCAACCTCAGTTGATCCAGATGGAATGCAAACCACCATTCGTAAGCTNGGAGAGAACCAGCGGCGTTTGCTATTGACCATCTTTACGAGGCCACGTATCATCTGTTCTGCAGCATTAAAGTCTGCAATGACACCGTCGCGAAGCGGACGGATGGTCCTGATGCCCGGGGGCTCTTTGCCCTCCATCTGGTGGGCATCTTCTCCTACAGCGAGAAGTTTGTCAGTTTTATTGTCGATAGCCACAACAGATGGCTGGTTGACTACTATTTTGTCTTTATGGATGATAATGGAATTGGCGGTGCCAAGGTCCATTGCGATTTCCTGTGTCAATGAAAATAATCCCATATCTTTATTCAGTTGCGGGGTGAAACTGTTGAAACTCAAGTCGAAAAAGACATTCAAATGGGGAGGGGATATCACCTCTACCCAATTATGACTTTTCGACTTGCAAAGTTACTTATTTTTTTTCAAATATGATACAAATGAGATATAAAAAATTTAAAAAAAATATTTGACACNGATAAATAAAAAGAAGAGTGGGCGCAAATGTCATTACATTGCGCCCACTCCATTATGGAATAGGGTAATTATTAATTAAAGAAAGTGGTAAGAGCGTAGTCAATGTTCTCAATGAGATAGTCGAGATCGCTATCGGTTGAATTCATTGCCTTTGCCTTGTCGGCGATAGATTTTGCTACTTCGAAGTAGTTAGTCTTGACGTNGAGGCGATCAGCACGATCTTTTTCGCTATTGCCTTCAATTGCGTTATACTTGTCGGCACCTACACGATAGATTTTTTTGCCTGCATTCTTGAGGGTTTCGAAGTCAACGTTGTCGATAGAAACAGCCTTTTTGTAGTCGTTGACTGACTCTTCGTCCTTGTTCATACGGTCATAGACAAAACCACGGAGACCGTATAGACCTGCATTGTCAGGATTTGCTGCGATAAGATCAGAAACTTTAGAAACTGCTTCGTCAAATTTATTGTCAGCNACAAGGAAATTTACGATATTATTGATGAAGAGAGGCTCTTCCATACCATATTTTTGGTAGCCAGCATCAGCAATTTCCATAATTTTANCCTGAGCGGTCTNCACCATNGTAGAGNCACNCNGANATNCAGCTTGCNAGCATGCGATCTCGTAGATATATGCCTGTTTGTCATCATAGCCTACATTACGAGCCTTACGGAATGCATCAGCACTTTTGAAAATGTCGTTTCCTGAGTATGCTGCAAGTCCTGCATTGAAGTAAGCTGTGCCACGGTCGGCAGCAGGAAGTTCCAGTTTCTCGTCTTTCATAAACTCCTGTTCAGGCATGTCAGCGTAGATCATAAAGCTTTCATATGCTTCGGGATATACCTTCTGAGCGTTGAAAAAGTCTACACCGGCTTGGAAGTAATCGTTGGTGTGGCCTTTGAGAGTATTTACGATAGACTTAGGNGTTTTGCTGTCTACTTTGCCTTTTTCATTAGGGATTGCAGCAAGAGGAAGAGCCTTCACAAAATTGTTATAGCCATTGATCAAATTCTGACCCATCTTAACTTTATCGGCAGAAGCAGGATTTATCATGCTGTTGGTAAGATCCTTGTCGTAAGAGTCAAACTCGATCTTGCCGGCGATAAAATATGTCTGTGCATCGTTGGCTGTTTCAGGATTTTGCATAGCCTCATTGATCAGGGAGCGAGCTTCTTCGATCTTATCGGGCTTGCCAGAAAGCTTTTTGGCAGCTTCNACATTTGCTTTTTGTGCGCTCATCGAGCCTATAGCTGCGAAGCAGAGCGCGAATGTCATGAGCTTTTTCATTTGGTTTTGTATTATAGATTATTGATTATTTTCGTCATTGGTGTCANTTTCATTTTCCGGCGTTTCAATTTCTGCAGGAGAGCCTTCTGTCACGTTTTCGTTTTGTTCTGACTTAAGTTCTTCTTCAATCTCTTCCTCAGGATCGGAATCAACCACACATACAGAGGCAATGCGGTCGCCACGTTTAGCAAGGTCAATAAGCTTTACGCCCTGAGTGTTTCTACCTTGCAAGCGCAGTGTGTCTACAGGCAGGCGAAGAGTGATGCCGCTTTGATTGATGATCATTAGATCGTTGTCGTCGGTCACTTTCTTGATGGCAACCAAGTTTCCGGTCTTGTCGGTGATATTTAGAGTCTTTACACCCTTTCCGCCACGATGCATGCTGACTGGATAATCATCAAGGTGAGTTCTCTTTCCGAAACCATTTTCCGAAACTACCAGGATGCTGTGTTCGTTGTCATCGGTTTTGGCAGTCACCATGCCAACCACCTCATCGTCGTCGCCACGAAGAGTCATGCCTCTTACGCCGGTAGAGACGCGTCCCATCTCACGAAGTTCAGACTCACTGAAACGAGTGGCATATCCGGCTTTGCTTGCAAGAATTACTTGAGTGTCTCCATCAGTCAACTCTACCTGAAGCAGGGAGTCTTCTTCTCTGATTATGATAGCGTTCACTCCATTTGCACGTGGACGGCTGTAAGCTTCAAGAGGAGTTTTCTTTACTACACCATTGCGTGTGACAAAGAGCAGGTTGTGGCTATTGACAAACTCCTCATCATTGAGATTCTTGATGCAAATGAAAGCGTTTACGGCATCGTCAGCATCGATGTTGAGAAGATTCTGGATAGCACGTCCCTTTGAATTCTTGGCAAATTCCGGAATTTCATATACTTTCAGCCAGTAGCATTTGCCTTTATTTGTGAAGAAGAGCATATANTTGTGGTTTGTAGCCGGATAAATATGCTCAATAAAGTCTTGATCGCGTGTGCTGCTCCCTTTTGCTCCAACTCCACCTCTGTTTTGAGCGCGGAATTCGGTGAGCGGGGTGCGTTTGATATATCCGAGGTGAGAGATGGTGATGATCATCTCATCATCAGGATAGAAATCTTCTGCATTAAGATCGCTTGAGTACATGCTGANCTTAGTGCGNCGTTCNTNGCCANANTTATCGCGNATNTCANTGNGCTCTTCTTTCATCACATTGCGGCAGACGGCATCATCGTTGAGAATCTGATTGTAGAAATCGATTTGCTTCATCAGCTCATCGTATTCAGCATGCAGTTTGTCGAGTTCCAGTCCAGTGAGCTGGCGAAGCCTCATTTCTACAATTGCACGAGTCTGAATCTCATCGAGTCCGAAATTCTCACTTAGTTTTTCACGAGCCTCTTCAGTCGTGCGTGAGTTTCGGATGATCTTGATCACTTCGTCAATATTGTCGCAAGCAATCATCAATCCTTTCAGGATATGAGCACGTTCTTCAGCTTTGCGAAGAAGAAACTTGGTGCGTCGGATGACAATCTCGTGTCTGTGTGCCACGAAATGCTCAAGCAACTCTTTAAGGTTGAGAGTACGTGGACGCCCATTGACAAGGGCTACATTGTTTACGCTAAAACTTGTCTGAAGCTGGGTGAGTTTGTAAAGCTTGTTAAGCACAACGCGAGCGTTAGCCTCGCGCTTTATGTCGATAGCAATATGGATTTTGCCACGTGCAGAAGTGTCGGTGATATCAGAGATACCCTCTATTTTCTTTTCCTCCACCATGTCTGCAATGCTCTTGACGAGGTCGTTTTTAAGCACACCGTAAGGGATCTCGCTTACAATGATTTGATCGTGGGTTCCATTTGATTCAATTTCAGCCTTAGCGCGGAGCACAATGCGCCCTCTGCCTGTCTCGTATGCATCCCTGACTCCTTGCATGCCGAATATTTCGCCACCGGTAGGGAAGTCAGGAGCCTTTACATATTGCATAAGGCCATCAATATCTATGTCGGGATTGTCAATAATGGCGAGAGATGCGTTGAGAGCCTCTGTAAGGTTGTGGGGTGGCATGTTGGTGGCCATACCCACGGCGATACCTGCAGCTCCGTTGACGAGAAGATTTGGGATTCTCGTGGGAAGCACTGTCGGNTCCTTAGTGGTGTTGTCGAAGTTNGGTACAAAATCTACAGTGTCGGAGTCAAGGTCGCGAAGCATTTCCTCNCCCATTCGGGAAAGNTTAACCTCAGTGTAACGCATGGCTGCCGGCGAGTCTCCATCGATGGAGCCGAAGTTNCCTTGTCCGAATACGAGTGGGTATCTCAGNGACCATTCCTGTGCAAGGCGCACCATGGTCATATATATCGAAGAGTCACCGTGAGGGTGNTAGTGACCCATCACGTNGCCAACGATACGTNCGGANTTTTTTGTGTCTCNAGANNAATAGTTTCNCACTTCTCCCATGCCGTAAAGCACACGGCGATGCACAGGTTTGAATCCATCGCGGACATCAGGGAGTGCTCGCGACACGATGACCGACATCGAATAGTCGATGTAGGCACTTTTCATTTCCGATTCAATATTGACCGGAATAATCTTATCTTCGTCAATAGTCATTTTTGCCTAATCTTTTCAACTTACAAAATTAGCTAAAAAAACTCAAATATGCAAATTTTAAATTAAGTTTCGATGGCAAAACTGGGGATTATGAAGATATGGGTTTATGGGGTTATATGAAAAAAGCGTTGTCGGGTTGACAACGCTTTTTTCGATTATGAAAGTAGGATAAGATTATTCGCAAGGATCTATGTAGTTGAAATCAAGACGTTCGGCGTCTGGATCCTTCTTGCTGACTTCAATCACGCCGCCAAGTTTACCTTCGGCATTGAGTTTTAACAGAAGCTCAGCGAGGTCATCTTCGAGATATTTCTGGATAGCCCTCTTGAGCGGTCGGGCGCCGAAGTTTTTATCGTAGCCCTTATTGGCGATGAATTCCTTGGCTTCGTCAGAGAGCTTTAGTTCGTAGCCAAGTTTCATCACGCGGCCATAGAAGTCGACAAGTTCTACATCGATAATCTTGAATATTGCCTCTTTGTCAAGTTGGTCAAACATAACGATATCGTCGATACGATTAAGGAACTCTGGAGAAAAAGCTCTGTTGAGAGCCTTGGAAATAACTCCTTGAGCCTGCTTCTTGTCGTCAGCAGCAGTGTTGAACCCTACTCCCGAAGTTCCGAAATCCTTTAGTTGGCGACTTCCGACATTGGAGGTCATGATTATGATCGTGTTCTTAAAGTCGATCTTTCGACCGAGAGAATCTGTGAGGCGTCCTTCGTCCATCACTTGGAGGAGAAGATTGAATACGTCAGGGTGCGCTTTCTCAATCTCATCAAGAAGAACTACAGAATAAGGACGACGACGAACTTTCTCAGTCAACTGACCACCTTCTTCATATCCAACATATCCCGGAGGAGCNCCAACGAGTCGGCTGACTGTGAACTTCTCCATAAATTCGCTCATGTCTACTCGGATAAGAGCATCGGTGCTATCGAAAAGATATTCGGCAAGTTTCTTGGCAAGGTGAGTCTTACCTACACCGGTTGGGCCGAGAAACATAAATACGCCGATTGGCTTATCAGGATCTTTAAGACCGATTCGGTTGCGTTGGATAGACTTCACCACTTTCTTGATGGCTTCATCCTGACCGATAACCGAGCCTTGGAGGGTATTGCCCATTTCAAGAAGACGGTTTCCTTCAGTCTGCGCAATGCGTTGGGTGGGAACCCCGGTCATCATAGCCACGACCTCTGCCACCTTCTCGTCATCAACAGTCTGTCGNTCCTTGTCAAGTTTGGCTTCCCACTTTCCTTTCATCTTTTCGAGNTCAATCTTGAGAGACTTTTCACGATCAAGATATTCCTTAGCTTTAGCGAAATCCTGTTCGTTGGCAGCCTTTAATTTCTGCTCTGTAGTAGCGGCTATCTCGTTTTCAAGAGTCTCGATCTCTTCCGGAACTATGATATTGTTGATATGAACTCGGCTTCCTGCTTCATCAAGAGCATCAAGAGCCTTATCCGGGAAGTTACGGTCGCTGACATAGCGCTCNGTCAGTTCNACACAAGCCTTAAGCGCTTCGTCAGTATAAGTGACATTGTGGTGATCCTCATATTTCGACTTCACTTTATTCAGGATCTCCAAAGTCTCCTCCGGAGTGGTCGGCTCAACAATCACTTTCTGGAAACGTCGCTCAAGAGCACCATCCTTTTCAATGTTTTTACGATATTCATCNAGAGTGGTGGCTCCAATGCATTGGATTTCTCCACGTGCAAGAGCTGGCTTCAGCATATTGGCGGCATCCATCGTGCCCNGNGCACCCCCGGCTCCTACGATAGTATGGANCTCATCNATGAAAAGGATAATATCCGGATTCTTCTGAAGTTCATCAAGAACAGCCTTGATGCGTTCCTCAAATTGTCCACGATATTTTGTGCCTGCCACCATCCCAGCCATATCGAGACCAATCACACGCTTATTGAAGAGCACGCGGCTCACCTTGCGCTGATTGATACGCAGAGCAAGACCTTCAACAATTGCAGATTTTCCTACGCCTGGTTCGCCTATAAGAACAGGATTGTTCTTCTTGCGACGCGAAAGAATCTGTGCGAGACGCTCGATTTCAGTTTCTCTACCTACTACAGGGTCAAGTCTGCCCTCAGCGGCACTCTTGGTCATATCGTAGCCAAATTTGTCAAGGGCAGGGGTATCGGATTTCTCCTTNCCTTTAGAGCTGCTTTTTGAATTNGTGCTTGAAGAAGCTGTTGGCTCGAATTCATCCTCGTCTTCTTCGTCGATTTCAGGATCCTCTTCATTGTTTTTTTGTCCGAATGGGAATGGAGGAATCTGACCGGGACCTATAGACTGGATGGAGATATCAAAATTGAGATACTTCTCTTTAAACTCTTTCAAGAATCCGCTATCCATTGAGCGCTGGTCGTGAATAAGAGCAAGCAATATATGTTCGCCTCCAATGACGGAAGCATGCATCTTACGAGCCTCNGAAGTGGCGAGCTGCAAGTGTCTTACAGCCGGGAGGCTTATACGGTATTGCTGTTCAAATAGCGTAGTAGACTCTCCGGAGTTGACTTGCTCAGATATGTATTCCTCCACCTCCTTCCGCATCTTATCTATGGGGACACGGAGTTGTCTCAGAATCTTAAGGGCATATCCATTTTCATCTCTCAAGGANGCCAGCACGAAATGCTCGCAGTTGATCACCTTCGAGTTAAACTCCTGAGCGATGTTGTAAGACTGCTCCAAGATGGGTCTGAATTGTTTTGAATAGTCGTTTNTCATTTATGTTTGTTTTGTCTTTNTTTAGTTTTTTAGGTTGCNGGCNGNANTGCNTACTNTCCATATAACAAATGGCGTGCCAAAAAAGNTTAAGGNNGNAAATGCGATTGNAATCNCCCGCNTTAATTATCTTNNNTGAAACCGCATTACATCATGCCCGGCATACCGCCTGCAGGCATNGGAGGCACAGGATTGTCTTCCTTCTTGTCAGCGATGACACATTCAGTAGTCAAGAACATGCCGGCGATGCTTGCCGCATTCTCAAGAGCTACGCGGGTCACTTTGGCAGGGTCGATCACGCCGGTAGCAAAGAAGTTTTCATAGCTGTCGGTGCGGGCATTATAGCCAAAGTCGCCGGAGCCTTCTTTTACTTTCTGAACTATCACAGCACCTTCGAGACCNGCATTTTCTACGATCTGGCGGAGNGGTTCCTCGATGGCACGACGAATGATTGCAATACCGGTGGTCTCGTCGTTGTTCTCACCCTTAAGTTCGTCAAGGGCATTGAGGCAACGGATGTAAGCCACACCACCACCAGGTACAATACCTTCTGCGATAGCAGCGCGTGTTGCGCTCAGGGCATCATCTACACGGTCTTTCTTCTCCTTCATTTCAACTTCAGAAGGAGCACCAATATAGAGAACAGCTACGCCGCCTGCGAGCTTGGCAAGGCGTTCGTGGAGTTTCTCCTTGTCATACTCAGATGTAGTAGTCTCAATTTGAGCTTTGATCTGAGCCACGCGAGCATCAATTGCCTCTTTGCTACCAGCACCGTTTACGATAGTGGTATTGTCTTTATTGACAGTCACTTTTTCAGCAGTGCCGAGATCGTTTACAGTAGCTTGTTTAAGCTGCATACCCTTTACTTCGCTGATTACATTTCCACCGGTAAGGATAGCGATGTCCTCGAGCATTTCCTTACGACGATCACCAAAACCTGGAGCCTTGACTGCACAGATCTTGAGCGAACCGCGGAGACGGTTTACTACGAGAGTAGCAAGAGCCTCATTGTCGACATCCTCAGCGATGATGAGGAGCGGACGACCGGTCTGAGCTACAGCTTCAAGAATCGGAAGCATCTCCTGAAGGTTTGAGATCTTCTTATCATAAATGAGGATGAAAGGAGAATCCATCTCGCATTCCATCTTCTCAGAATTGGTCACGAAATAAGGACTGATATAGCCACGGTCGAACTGCATACCTTCTACCACTTCTACAGTAGTTTCAGTACCCTTAGCTTCTTCGACAGTGATGACGCCTTCTTTCTTGACAGTCTTCATAGCCTCAGCAATGAGACGGCCTATTTCCTCGTCATTGTTGGCAGATATGCGGGCAACATTCTCAATCTTAGCCATGTCGTCGTCAACTTCCTGACTCATGCCCTTGATGCCTTCCACAACCTTTGATACGGCTTTGTCGATACCACGTTTGAGGTCCATTGGGTTGGCACCTGCAGCCACATTCTTAAGGCCTTCTGTCACGATAGCCTGAGCAAGAACTGTAGCGGTAGTAGTTCCATCACCAGCCTGATCGCCAGTCTTTGAAGCTACTTCCTTCACGAGTTGAGCACCCATGTTTTCGAAAGCATTTTCGAGTTCGATTTCCTTAGCTACAGTCACGCCATCTTTAGTGATGTGAGGAGCACCAAATTTCTTTTCGATGATTACATTGCGACCTTTAGGACCAAGAGTAACCTTGACGGCATCGGCAAGAGCGTCGACGCCTTTTTTAAGCTCTTCGCGAGCTTGTATGTTGAATTTAATGATCTTTGCCATGTTTGTCTTAAATTTTTTATAAAAGTAGTAAAGTCGTTAAGGACTTTAACGTCGTTAAGGACTTTAACGTCGTTAAGGACTTTAATTTTATAGGTTTTATGCGATTACAGCGAGTACGTCGCTTTGGCGCATAATAAGATATTTTTCGCCTTCAAATTCGATTTCAGTACCAGCGTATTTGCCATAAAGCACTTCGTCGCCTGCTTTGAGGATCATATCCTCGTCTTTTGTTCCGTTGCCAGCGGCGAGCACTTTGCCACGGAGGGGTTTTTCTTTAGCGGAGTCAGGGATGATAATGCCTGACATTGTCACTTCTTCTGCGGCAGTCGGCTGCACGAGCACGCGGTCGCCAAGTGGTTTGATGTTCATTTCTGTTATTAGTT
>WFLX010064187.1_pt1 | contig 18232 bp, 18 predicted proteins | sample 4967041 | NCBI WGS metagenome assembly WFLX01 (sample SAMN12857096, study PRJNA449069) | gut metagenome | isolation source: stool from male and female vole | host: Microtus ochrogaster | place: USA:Florida | collected 2017 | reverse complement strand
TACATTGACTTAGAGGGCACTAAGTTATTGAATCAGGCAAAGAGTGCTTTTGCCGTTTCGCCAAATGAGACCGGTGCAGTTGAAGCGTATGGATTTATAAATTCAATTGATCCCTCATCTTCTGCTTACGGAGCGGCAATGAAATTTGCAGAAGAGGTAAGGAAGCAGACTAAAGCCGAGTATGATTTCGAGGTTCATAAAAAGTATGAAGATGAGATAGGTATAAGACGCAGCAAGATAGACGCCGCTCGTCAGATTGGAGTCGCCTATGGTAAGGGTCAGAAATCAACAACTACAAATATACTTTGGAAATAGAAACATGAATTATTTAACATTGAAACGATTTGCGATAGTGGTATGTATGACCTCTGTGTCGCTTTTATCCGGCTACTCACAGACCTTAAATGTAGTGCAGGAAAAGGATAAATTCGGATATGCCGATGAGTCAGGAAAGATAGTGATAAAACNGAATTATAAGGTAGCCTATCCTTTTGAGAATNGAAAAGCAANGGNTCAGAAAGGTGATAAATGGGNNTATATTGATACTGCAGGCAAACCCGTAGTAAAAATTGAATATGACAATATCGAAGATTTTAAAAATGGGATTGCTTTAGTCAAGAAAGGGAAAAATTATGGCTACATCCGCGAAGATGGCAGCATTTACATTTCGCCTGACTTTAATTATATCGGAAGCATTAACGAAGATGGGTACGTATGGGTGGCTAAAGGAAAAACATTAGATGCCGCANTAAAAGGNCTTTATAAGGAGGACAAACNCATCATACCTGTTAAATACCNNTCTTTGGGCTTTTATTTCCCCACCGATTCGATAGATTATACCTCAGGGGCACCAATAAATTTTGTGGATGCCTTTCCTGCCAATCATGAGATTAAATCAAATCTTAGCAAGCTGACTACTTCAAAGCATCCTTATATCTGGGCTATGAGTTTTTATAAGACTGCTATTTTTGATGAAGATGGCAAACAATTGATTAAACCGACCGCCGGCAATTTAGGTATGCCTAAAGATGGGTATACCTTAAATAAAGTCTATGCGAGGAAAGGAAAGAATATATCGACAAAAAGCAATTTTATCAGTGCTGATGGTAAAAATTCAAAACTCCTCAAAAAAGACGTAGAGCAACCTATAAATGAGGAAACTCCGCTATATTTGTGTGAGCCGTTTGAAAATGGCCTTGCCCTCTGTGCTACTGGTAAAGCCAGCTATCTTATCAATACGTCAGGAAATATAGTTGCCAATAATTTTGAATCTCTTAAACGAGTGTCCGGTCAGGGATATATTACCAAAGTAAATGGTAAATCCGGCATTTTAGATCTTTCCGGCAAAGAGAATGTAGCGCCGCTCTATTCGGATATTCAGGTCGCCTCAATTCCAGACCGGGTATATGGTGCACTTAACGAAAATGGATACTGGGGTTATATTTCCTTGAATGGTGAGGAAATCATACCCTTCAAATATTCGGGCGCCGGTCCGTTTGTAGGGGGCAAGGCATACGTACAAGATGGTGATTATTTCGGTGTTATTGATACCAAAGGGAATTACGTGGTACGCAATCAATGGGCCGGTATCATTCCCCCCGAAGATCCGGCATGCGACTATATATGGGTATTAGGCCCTACATCACAAAAGTGGACACCTCACAAGATATCCTCTGATAAGCAGGCTNTTGCTCTCGAAGTGGACGATGCATCAANATTTNNCAGCGCAGGTCGCTCTTACATTGTAATGGACGGTCATATCGGAGCTGTTTCAACTGATGGTNCTTTNATTTTACCGGTGATGTTTACCTCGCCGGAAGTAGCAGTATTGGCTNTGCGTNATATAGATGAAANCGGCAAGCNTANAATGGAGCAGATTGATGCATATAGATTTAACNNCTACAATCATCCGAATTTGAAAAATTATCGTCTATACCAGACAATAGAATCAGAAATGTGGGATTATTAATTCAATCAAGTAGCAATTATGAAATTAAATAAAATCATTTTATTATCACTTTTATGCGCCACTGTAGCAGGTGCGAAAGCCGATAAACCTAAAGAGATATCCGATACGCAGTATAGAAGAAGCTCAATTTGCAGTTTTCTTGTATCCCGTACCGACCAATCGCGTTATCCTCAGNTACNAGAAAAGTTTCTTGAAATTCCGACTCCTGACCAATATAATAATCATGATTTGAGTGTGCGTGTCATAAATGTAGATAAAAAGGGCGCATACAAGGATAGCATTGCAGAATGGCTCGATCGTCATCAAATTGCCAGTCGATTGGTGGGTCGTTGGTTTGACAGAAATGTCTTGACGGGAGAGTGTTCGCTTGATTTGGTAAAGGAGCGAGGTCTTTATAATGCAAGCGAGTTGGATCGTGAGTTGGCTAAACAATCACCACGAGGCATGGCCATGCTTGCGGATGCGGGAGAAGATTTAATTGGCAATACATTCGTATTGGTTCATGAAGCCCATTACATAGATAACGCCAACCGCAGTAAAAATGTAGGCACCGGATTACGAATATTTGGTGCGGTGGCTGGAGCATTCCTCGGCTCAGGAGTAGGTGATTTGTTTGACAGTATGGCTTCTTTGGCTGAAACGTTTAAAGGCTTTCGTGTAAAATTCCATACGAGTCTTTATCAGTTGGTATGGGATGATGAGGCTTCCGGCACATTCTACAAGACGCACTTTGCATCCAAGCCGGATGATCCCAACGGGAAACGTTTTGAGAATGAGCGTAGCAAATACAAATTGCAGTATATAGGAGAGGTGGAATCAAGCGGTTCGCAAAATTCCTTCCTTGGTATAAGTGAAGAGCATCCCGATATTATGATTCGTAAGGCGTGTCAACGTGCTATTGATGATAATGTCGCAGACTTGCAGAAAGCTTTTGATGTATTCCGAGTAAAGTCTCCTATTGTAGCAGTAAATGGTAATGAAGTCCTTGTGCCCATAGGCTTGAAAGAGGGTTTGAATGAAAATTCAGAATACGAGGTGCTCGAGCCGCAGGAAAAAGATGGTAAAATTGTTTACAAAAAAATAGGAACGATAGCTCCGGTAAAAGGCAAAATATGGGATAACAGATATATGGCGCTTGAAGAAGGTGCCTATGGAGCTGATTTCAATGCCACTACGTTTGCAGTTAAATCGGGCTCTACTCCTTACGAGGGTCTATTGGTGCGTCAGCTTAAATAATACCGAAAGGACAATACTATATTTTAAGGAAAGAGGCAGAGGGTGTACCGGCGGTCGGTACACCCTCTGTGTCGCTATATTTATTTATTGTAAGAGGTGCTATCGGTTATGTCGTAACGGGTCAATGCTTTGCAACCGGAACGTAATTCTTCAATAATTTCCAGGCATCGGTCTTCTGACAGTTTGATTTTCCTGCCTACAGCGATGAAATCATTGAGTCGGGGATGGCCGGTTCCGTTGACGGAGGTGGCGTGTTCTCCATTATATCCTTCGGTACTGAGTGTTAGATCGTAAGCAGGAGCAAGTCTCCACTTCCATGAATTCGTCTCTTCATCTCTGATTACATAAAAGCTGAAATTTTTGCAATGATCATCCTTATTATCCGTCAGATAATTGAATATCATTCGTCGATACATTTGTTCAACATCTTCAGTTCTTTGGGTGATGAAACCGGTAAGAGCGAGCAGGTTAGAATAATCCATAAACGGCTCGCGTAGAGAGATGCCCAGCAATCCTCCTGCAGTAGCGGTATGTATCCTATTTCCGTTCTGATCTATGTCAAATCTTCTGGATGCGAAATAACGGTCATTGATAAGCCGGAAGTCGGGCACGGTAATGCCACACTTTCGAGCCACTGTATTATAATGGGCTTCCTGTACGCCAATATCTTTTGGGTCATAAGTATGCCGGAACTTTACAAGCCAGTGCCCTTCGCTATCAGAGAATACGGCTTTGGGTCTTGCACCGCCGCTATTGCCACTATTGTATAACAACCAACCGGCATCTTTATCTTGATGCTCTTTCAAAACTTCAAGGGCAATCTGCTGAAGCCGATCAAAATCCGTTAATGTTTCCTCATATTTGAGATAATTTGAGGGAGAATATGTCAACGCACCCATCCCATTGTCGCCTACCAATGCGAGACGATCTAAGGATGTAAGACCCCCATCGTTTATGCCAATAGAGGCCAATGCTTTATGGAGTAGATACCGGCCGTATCCGTCGGGGAGACTATCCTCAAATATGCCGAAATTACCATTAAAAGGATGCGCTTTCGCAATGAATAGGCCGGGTTTCAAGGGTAGTTCAAGCGGAGAGATGCTAAATCCCTCGGCAAGCCAAGATTTGTCATACTCAAATGCGTTGAGTCGATTGTCAGGCGTAAGGGTAAGCTTGCCTACCGGTCTTTCATGAAAGGACACTTGAAGTGTATCAATTTTTTTCATTTGGTGTTGCGTGATGTCGGGGTGGTGGGGTAGGCTCTTTTATCGTGGCTTTTTTTTCGTATGAGCTGCAGCTCTTCCATCGTGTCAAACTTGGGAGCGGAAAAGAGGGCTTTTACTTCCGAAGTATAACCGAGTGCGACAGCTAATTTGATAAGCGACTCAAAAGCAATGAGACCCTTCTGCTCAAAGCGCGCCAAAGTGGATAAGGGGACTCCCGACATTTCCGAAATACGTTGTCTGGTAAGATTTTTCTCTACTCTGCGCTTGCGGAAATTCTCAGCAACCTCCATCATGATATCCTCGGGATTATCAAGAGTAAAATTGTCTAATATTGACAATATATTATTACTATTGGCTTGAAATGGCATAATACTGCTAATATATTGTGTAAATTTAGCAATTATTTCTGATAATGCCAAAGGATTGGAGTCTAATTGGCGCCTCCGTAGGGGGTCATGTGATAGCCGAGGGCGTTCAGCTGCATGGCCATACCGACGAGGTATAGCTGATGCAGGGCTGCGATGTAGCAGCCGAAGGCCGTCTGCGTGCCCGGCTCTACATGCTCATGGCGCAGAAGACTATCTACGCGTGAGGCACATTCAGCCACGAGTTCGGTAACCTTCTCTGCCGCCTCATCCTTGTATCCGAGGATATCCTCCACTACTGTCTCATCGAGCATATCATAGCCCTTGCGGTCGCGGATAGCCTCATAGAGTCCCGTTTCCTTAGAGTATTTCTCCCAGTCTGTGTCCCAGTAGAAAGCCATAGCCATACCGACAAACATCATCCATCCCAGTGACACTACCGGATACTGTTGAAATTCGCGAGCGCCGTCGGGCAGATATGCACGTGCTATCTCAGGCCATCTCTCTTCGACATCCGGACACTCCGGCACGTGCGCATCGAGGGCACCTTTGTCTTGCAGAAATTTTACAAGGTCTTCACGCACCTTTTTCTCAAACTCATCCACTAATTTCTTATCACCTATATTTTCCATAATCATAAGTCATTTATTATGGTAACAATCGGGCGAGCCGATAGTTTTTTTATCAGTTTTTGAGATTTAGTTTGCGGGAGTGAGAATTATTATTTAAATTTGTCGGTGATATGGTTGGCGCAAGCCATTAAAAGGGAACCGGGTGCGAATCCCGGACAGTCCCGCTGCGGTAAGTCTCTAAAACAGACCCTCCCCACGACACTGTCACTGATGTGTCCGGCCACTGCCTCATTTACGAGGTGGGAAGGCGGAGAGAGGTTGAGACAAGTCCGAAGACCTGCCTTATCATATATAGTTTTGTAGTACACGGGTTAATAGGCAACAAAACACATGAGAAGTAGGAAAGGAAAATATCCTGTTTTGTTGCTCGTAGCCATGATGGCGTCGGGCAATTTTTATTGTGAGGGTGTGGAGGTAAGCCACGTCCGCAGTGAGTTGGTTGACACGGCTACGGTCAAGGCCACAGTGCTCAATGAGGTTGAGGTGGTGAGCCGCGCTGAAGACAGAGCGGTGACCTCGGTGATGCCCTTGCAGATAATGACTCAGGTAGAGATAGAGCGTCTGGGCATCACGGATATCGCCGACGCCCTGCGTCGCTTTTCGGGCGTCAATATACGAGATTACGGCGGCCTGGGAGGTGTCAAGACCGTATCTGTCCGCAACATGGGCGCCTCCCACACGGCGGTGAGTTATGACGGTATCCCCGTAGATAACATCGAAGGGGGACAGGTGGATATCGGTCGCTTTTCGCTCAATAATCTGTCACGACTGACGCTTGCCGTAGGCCAGGAGAATGACCTGTTGCAGTGTGCAAGGCTATACACATCGGCTGCTACGGTGGGTATCTCTACCCGTCGACCTGAGTTTCGTGACGGGCGCCGCTTCAGTCTGGAGGCAAAAGTGAATACCGGCTCATGGGGATATGTGTCTCCTTATTTGAAATGGTCGCAGAGGGTGAGTGAGAAGGTGAGTTTTTCGATTGACGGTGATTATACTCATTCCAACGGTGACTATCCATTCAGCATAGCCAACGGCACGGCGACAGTCAAGGAGCGTCGCTCTAATTCACGAATTGATAACGGCCATTGTGAAGGAAATATATATCTCAACTTCTCGCCCTCTCATCAGCTGGACGTAAAGGGCTATTTCTATGCCTCTCAGCGGGGAGTGCCGGGAGCAGTGACGCTTTACAATCCCGTCTCTACGGAGACATTGAAGTCACGTGAAGCCTTCGTGCAGATGAAATATAAAGCCACGCTGTCATCCCGCTGGCGTCTGCAGGTGATGGGTAAATATGCCAATGGCTGGACGCGCGAGCGCGAGACGGGTGTGCAATATGCCGGAGGGCTATGGCAAGCAGACTATACGCAGAATGAAGGCTATCTCTCCGCCTCTGCGACGTATACGCCCATATGGAGACTGACGCTGGGCGTAGCCCAGGATGTAATGTACAACACCCTCTCATACACCCGGGAAGAGTGCCCGTTCCCCTCGCGTATTGCCTCCTTTACAGCCTTGTCCGCTCGCTTCAACGGCGGCAGATATGAGGTGACGGCCAACCTTACCGGCGTAGCGACTTCAGAGCATGTGAGAAGCGGAAATGCGCCGGATGCGTTCAAGTGTCTGAATCCATCGCTGGGGGCTACCTGGCAACCACTTGAGACAGTGGAATGGCGTCTGCGTGCATTGTATAAGAAGACTGACCGTCTCCCCACTTTCAACGACCTATATTACGACCGTCTCGGCGTGAGGACATTGCGCCCCGAGCGTGCCGACGAATTCAATTTAGGCACCACATGGATGGGTGTCTTCAACGGCGTGCTGGATTATTGCTCTGTCACCTTAGACGGCTATTTTAATAAGGTAAACGACAAGATAGTAGCGATGCCCTCCACTCACAACTGGCGCATGATGAATTATGGCAAAGTATGGATGTATGGTATGGATATCAATGCATTCTTGTCATTTCCACTTACTCACCGTATGCACCTCAACCTTTCAGGCGCTTACAGCTTGCAGCAGACCTCCGACCGCACCAATCCATCCTCCTCAAATTATAAGGCCGAGTTGCCCTACTCTCCCCGTCACTCGGGCAATCTCGCGCTGACCTTCACTTCACCCTGGATTGAGGCGGGATATTCGCTCGTAGGAGTGGGGAGATGCTATTATATGGCTCAAAACACGCCGGCCAACGTCTTGCACGGATATGTAGAGCAATCCATATCCTTAGGCCATGAGTTCTCGCTGAAGACCTGCCGGCTGAGCGTGCGCGGAGAGATACTTAATCTCGGAGATGCGCGATATGAAGTGATCAAATACTATCCTATGCCGGGCAGGTCATTTCGCATATCGCTCAATTTCAGTCTGTGAGGTATAAATTCGATAATCAGGCAAAATAAAAAAGTTAATTTAAAATATGATAAAAATGAAAACATTTAGAATTTCGGCAGCCCTTCTGACGATGGCTGTAATGGCAGGCTTTACTTCTTGTAGCAATGATGACGGCCCGGACAACGGTGATGAGGTAAAGGTAAAAGGGGGAGCATTCGTGCTCAACCAGGGTTCTTATCAGATGAATAATGCCGGCATGGCTTATTTTAAGTTTGATAAAGATGGCGCAGAGATAGTCAACGACCTCTTCTTCGACGTCAACGACTTTAAACTCGGCGACAATGCCACGGCCATAGCCCGTCACAAAGGTAAAATATTTATATCCATGACCGGCTCCAACTGTATCTATAAGCTCAATGAGAAAGGAAAAGTAGAGGCTNAGGCGCTCTTCCATAGCGATCCGGATCTGCAAGGAGGCGTAAGATATATGGCTTTTGAGNGCGACNATNTCTATGCCTCCTTCTATGGCGGCGTGGTGGTGAAGATTTCTGNCAAGGATATGCAGGTGGTGGCCANGCTGCAGACCGGCGNNGGCAATCTGGAAGGTATAGCCGAATGTGACGGGAAACTTTATGTGGCCGACTCCTACAGTTATGTCTATGACAGTGCTACCGGTCAGACATCCACTGTGTATGGCGATAAGGTCTATGTGATTGACACCAAGACCTTCACAGTGTCAGGTTCGATTCCCGTGGCGCTCAATCCCAATAAACTCATTGAGGAAGATGATAAACTTTTCCTTCTCTCATGGGGCAATTACGCCGATAAAGGCTATTCTTTCCAGATGATCGAGCCTGAGAATGGCAATAAAGTGACAGAACTCGGTGTGGCTACCGATATGGGTGCCGGAGATGACAAGATATACTTAGTCAACTCAGTGACCGACTGGAATACCTGGCAGACCACCAACACATGGACAAGTTATGATATAAAAGCCGGGCGGATGAATACAGCATCGTTTATGGCTGATGCTCCGGCTTCTTTGGCTTCCGACCATATCTCTATGATAGCCGTGGATGATGATACTGACGACATCTATATCGGCACTACTCAATATACTCTTGGCAACGGCCACGTGTATCGCTTTGACAAGCACGGTAATTTCAAGGACGACTTTGACTGCGGTGGTCAGAATCCCGTCGGAATGATATTCCTTTAAGAGTCAGGCATTAGGAAAATAAAAATATGAATTGGTGTTACAGATTGACGTGCGCACTGTTGTGTCTGCTCCTGCTTTCTTGCGGGGGCGGACACCACGGTGCCCCCGATGAGAAGGAAATCCCGATGGAGTATGCCTCCTTCCTGCGAATGTATGAAGGTGAGGGGTACACGCGCGTGACAATCACCAATCCGTGGGATACTACTCAACTCTTGCACTCGTATCTTTTGGTGCCCGACTCCTTGCCTCTCCCGGAGGTCTCTTCTGATGCCACCGTGATACGTACACCAATCAGACGGAGTGTGGTATTCTCATCGGTGCACAGCAGTCTGCTGGACGAACTGGGCTCATTGGAGAGTGTGGCCGGAGTCTGTGATGCCGGTTATCTCAACAACGAAGCTCTGAAGAAGCGGCTGAGGGAGGGAAAGGTGACAGACTGTGGCAGCTCGATGTCGGCGGATATGGAGCGTATCGTGTCGGTAAATCCGGATGTGCTTATGCTCTCCCCTTATCAGGATCCCGCTCCGTATGCCAAACTCAAGGAGTTGGGCGTACCGGTGGTGGAGTGTGCCGACTATATGGAGACGGCACCGCTTGCCCGGGCAGAATGGATTAAATTCTATGCCGCTCTGGCAGGTAAGCAGNAAGANGGAGAGCAANTGTTTGCCGCCACGCGNGANGAGTACAACCGGCTGAAGANTCTNGCNGGCGGTGTTAAGACTCGTCCTGAAATTCTCACAGAGCTCAAGCAGGGAGAGTCGTGGCTACTTCCGGCGCGGCGGTCTACAACCGGAATCTTTATAGAGGATGCCGGCGGCAGACTCCCTGAAATCTGCGAAGGAGGCGAGGGTGGAAGTGTGGCATATTCTCCGGAGAAAGTGCTTATGGCGGCCGGCGATGCTGATATATGGATGGTAAGATACTACCGCGCGCGGCCGATGACTTACGAAGATATTGAGACTCAAGGAGCCATCTATCGCAACTTTGACGCCTTCCGTGGCCGGCGGATATATGGCTGCAATACAGCTCAGAAGCAATATTACGAAGAGGTGCCCTTTCATCCTCACTGGCTCTTGGCCGACATGATATCCTTCTTTCATCCCGAACTTGGTGTCACTCCATATCCCGGCAAATCCTATTATACCCCCATATCTGCTGATGCTAAATGAATAAAATGAAACTCACCGTCAGCCGAAAACCGTGCCGCGCGCTCTCATTTCTTTTATTGGGCGTGCTGACATTGCTGCTCTTTGCGGCCAATATTATAATAGGCTCTGTCAATATCCCCTTTGCGAAGGTGATGGCGGTGTTTTCAGGCTCGTCCGCGGCGGAGGCTACCGTGCGCTTCATCATACTCGACAGCCGTCTGCCGGCGGCAGTCACCGCGCTTTTAGGTGGAGCCTCTTTGTCGGTCTGCGGATTGATGATGCAGTCGGCATTCCGCAATCCTCTGGCCGGTCCGTCAGTGTTGGGTGTCAATTCAGGCGCGAGTCTCGGTGTGGCGCTGGTGATGCTGCTCTGGGGAGGCACCTTCCGGGGTACGGCTATGGGCATAGGCGGAATATCGGCAGTCATGGCCGGTGCTTTTGCCGGCGCGATGATTGTGATGGCTCTCATTATTTTGCTCTCCAATATCTTACGCAACCCTGTGACGCTGATTATTGCCGGAATGATGATAGGCTATTTAGTATCTTCGGCCATAACGCTGCTTAACTTCAACGCCACGTCTCAGGGTATACAAAACTATGTGATGTGGGGGATGGGTAGTTTCGGGGGTCAGACACGTGCCACCCTGACACCATTTGCGATCTTGACCTCTGGCGGCCTGTTCTTTTCCCTGATGCTCGTCAAGCCGCTTGATTTACTTCTGTTAGGCGACAGGTATGCGCGCAATTTAGGCTTGAACTTAGTCGTGACGCGCAATCTTCTATTGGTGGCCACCGGCTTGCTGAGTGCGGTGACTACGGCATATTGCGGTCCGGTATCCTTTTTGGGACTTGCCGTGCCACATATCACCCGACTTCTCTTTCCGACTGATATCCATCGCCTGCTGATGCCGGCCTGCATATTGATGGGTGGGGTAGTGGCCTTGCTGTGTAATCTTCTTTGTGTATTGCCGGCGAGCGGTGTCCTGCCTTTGAATGCCGTCACCCCGCTGATAGGGGCTCCGGTGATAATATGGGTAATTCTTAAAGCTCGCGCATGATGAGGGATAGAGACAAGATACTTCTGGAGAAAGCCGCCGGGGAGACGACACTAAAGCTGCATGATGTGACCACAGGCTATCGCTCTCGCGGCCATATCGTCGAGGTAGGGCGACATTATACCGCTACGCTTCCGTGGGGAAGTCTTACCTGCCTGTTGGGTGTCAACGGGTCTGGCAAGTCTACGCTGTTGCGTTCCCTCTCCAAATCTCAGAAAATTCTCTCCGGCAGTATTACCATTGGCGGGAGAGACATCGCGGATATTCCGGATGCAGAGGTTGGCAAACTGATAGGCATAGTGCTGACAGATAAGGCCGGGTCGGCCAATATGCGGGTAAGCGAGTTGGTGGCTCTGGGTCGTGCGCCTTACAGCAACTTCTGGGGACGGGTGACAGCGGCAGACCGTCAGATAGCGGATGAGGCGATGGAATGTATCGGCATCACGTCGCTTAGAGACAGATATGTAGGTTCGCTGAGTGACGGCGAGCGGCAGAAGGTGATGATTGCAAAGACACTCGCTCAGCAGACGCCCGTAATACTTCTTGATGAGCCGGCGGCCTTCCTTGACTATCCGAGCCGTCTCGAACTGATGATGCTTATGCGCAGACTGGCGCATGACAACGGCAAGACGATACTTCTTTCCACTCATGACATCCCCCTTGCCATGCAACTGTCCGACCATCTATGGCTCGTAGACAGCAATCGCCGCCTGCAGACCGGCACGCCCGATTCCCTCGGAGAAAGCGGCGCAATAGGCGCAGCCTTCGACCGCGACGGCGTAACCTACGACCACGCCACCCGCACCTTCCGCATCTGAAAACTTTGGATCCATCATCCATTCAATTGAACTGGTTGCATTAGGCCCCGAACTGGTTGCATTAGGCCCCGAACTGGTTGCATTAGGCCCCGAACTGGTTGCATTAGACCCNGAACTGGTTGCATTAGTCTCTATAGTAATCAGAACTTGCATCTTGTGTATCAAGTTTCATACTTACNGCCATAATAACTATTTGTTTTATCAGATATTTTGTTTAAATTTGCTCAATAGAAGATTTCCGGGATAATTAATTTTTTGAAAATGCACCTGATTAACGAGAATATACAGAAGATAATCGCTTTATGCCGTAAGTATAAGGTGAAGAATCTTTATGTGTTCGGATCTGTGTTGACAAATAAATTTAATGATAAGAGTGACNTTGACTTTCTGNTTAGTTTCACTCCTGAGANAGATTATAATAATTACTCCNNTAATTATTTCANTTTANGGGNGGCAATGAAGGATTTATTAGGAAGAGAAGTAGATTTAGTGGATGAAAAAACACTGAGGAATCCGGTTTTTATCAAAGAAATAGATTCCACCAAACAGTTAATATATGGATAAATCCATCAGCAAGTATCTGATTGATATACAACAAGCAATTGAAGATATCGACCTTTTTACTTCCCAAAGACCAAGAGAATTCTCTGTATTTTGTGAAGACTTAATGTTTAGAAGTGCTATAGAAAGAAAAATAGCTATAATTGGAGAAGCCATGACGAAAATTCTTCAAATTGAACCGGCAATTCCCATATCAAACGCTAAAAAGATTAAGGGAACAAGAAATTACATAATACACGCTTATGACACTCTAAGCCCTGAAATGTTATGGNGTATTGTAATTAATGATTTGGAAATCTTACGAANTGAAGTGGCAANTTTGTTACACNCGTGNAATTGTNATTATTTGNCATATTTAAGATATGAGACATATAAGAATTTCGGAAGATATTGATTTGATACATAGGCGGTTGCCTTTCTTTCTTGCTCTTGAGGAGTGGGTGGCTCGGCGTATGCCGGCCGGCGACTATTTCTTTTCGTGGCAGGTGTCACCTACGGTGATATGCGGTCGCAATCAGGAGATAGACAAGGAGGTAAACCTCGAATATTGCCGTGCGAACGGTATAGATGTAGTGCGCCGGCGGAGTGGCGGCGGCAGCGTGTTTGCTGACCGCGACAACTTTATGTTTTCCTACATCACAAGTGGCGATGACGTGCAAGGAGAGTTTGCGCGTTACACGGGGNTGATAGCCACCGCATTACAGCAACTCGGCATTCCGGCAGAGGCCTCCGGCCGTAATGACATTACCATCAGTGGCCGTAAAGTGGCCGGTAATGCCTTCTATCATTTGCCCGGACGCTGCATAGCCCACGGCACAATGCTATATCGCTTCGATGCCGCCCATCTGGCCAACGCCCTAACTCCCTCAAAGGCAAAAATGGAGTCGAAAGGCGTGAAATCAGTGCCGATGCGTGTCACGTGTCTGAGCCAGGAGGGCATTAAGTTATCCCCCTCGGAGTTTGAAAAATATATTATAGAAAGCATCACCGACGGTGAGCCATACGTGCTGACTCAAAGCGATGTGGAGGAGGTAGAGCAGATAGAGCAGGGTTATTACGATCCCTCTTTTCTGCGGATAGGAGACACCGCAAGGACCCAGAGCGAGCCGTCTGCCGATAAAGGTCGCCACGTCAGCCGCCAGTGCCGTATTTCAGGGCTGGGAGAGTTTTGCGTGGATTACGCGATTACTCCCGAGGATGAAAGAATAAGCAATCTTCGTCTTTCCGGCGACTTTTTTATGTCCGGTGATGTAGAGAGTGAGATATGTCAGCGCATGGAGGGGGTCAACGCCTCTGCAGAAGCCATATCCGAAGCGGTCAAGGATATACCGGTGTCAGAATTGATACCCGGCATGACACCCGAGATGTTGACAGCCTTAATCTCCGGGAGTGAGTTTCCCAATGATAATGTAAGATGAAAGAATCCATCCAGATACCCGCTGAAGTGATGCAGGTAAAGCAGCGCTTCTCGATAATAGGCAATTCTCCGGCGCTCATCAATGCCATAGAGCGCGCCATCAAGGTAGCCTCCGTAGACTTGTCTGTGCTTGTTTCCGGCGAGTCCGGCTCCGGCAAGGAGTTTTTCCCGCGCATCATCCATTCATGCGGGTCGCGCAAACATAAGAAATATATAGCGGTCAACTGTGGCGCAATCCCCGAAGGTACGATAGACAGCGAGTTGTTTGGCCATGAGAAGGGTGCCTTTACCGGCGCTATCTCCACGCGCAAAGGGTATTTTGAAGAGGCTGACGGCGGTACGATATTTCTTGACGAGGTGGCGGAACTTCCGCTCACCACTCAGGCTCGCCTGCTCCGTGTCCTTGAGACCGGCGAATTTCTGAAGGTCGGTTCTTCGGAAGTGCAGAAGACAAACGTGCGCATCGTCGCCGCCACAAATGTTGACTTGCTGAAGGCCGTGGCACGCGGACGTTTCAGAGAAGACCTCTATTACCGTCTGTCTACGATACAGATACACGTGCCCTCGCTGCACGACCGTGGCGATGACGTGCTCCTTCTGGCGCGCAAATTTGCCGCCGATTTTTCCGAGAAGTATATGACGGCGCCCATATCCTTTTCTGAGGAGGCACGTCGGGCAATGCTCGTTTACCGTTGGCCGGGCAACGTGCGTCAGCTAAAGAATGTAGTGGAGCAGCTTGCCCTCTTCGACGCCGGCCGGGAGATAGAGAGGTCAACGCTTATAGACCTCCTGCCGCTCGCATCGTCCGCAACCGGCCGCGAGCTTCCCTCATCCACCGGACATACTTACGAGCAAGACCGCGAACTGCTGTGGCATACACTCTTTTCACTAAAAGGAGAGATATCAGCCCTGAAGGCTCAGTTGGGGCTCGCCGGGGAAACTCAGGATACCACGCCGTTAGGGAAGGCCTTGCTGCCGTCAGCCAAAGATTTGATAGCCACATCCGAGGGAGGAATGCATATTATCCCGGAGCAACTCACTTCGCGTAGCGCCACACTTGAAGATGCCGAAAAGCACGCCGTCGAGGAGGCACTGCGTCGCAATGACGGCGACAAGAAGCGGGCCGCCGAGCAACTCAATATCTCTCTGCGCACCCTTTACCGTAAAATCCGCGAATATGGCATTGAGAATTGATATGAACCATAGATGCTGTAATAAGATTGTACTGTTTGCCGCGTTGCTGCTTACTGCGTGCCTGGGCGGATGCGTGCCGTCGTTTAAGTTCAACGGTTCGGCACTCAACTATGACTTGTATAAGACGATAGACATCACTGACTTTCCGATACGCGCAGCCTTGGTGTATCCCCCTTTGCAGACAGCATTTGAAAATCAACTGCTCAACACGGTGACCCGCCAGACGCGCCTGCAAGAGATAGACGGCAATGCCGACCTGGAGATGTCAGGAGAGATTACCGGCTATGCCCTCACTCCGCAGGCTGTGGGCGAGAATGCGTATGCCACAGAGACGCGCCTTACCATCACAGTGCATGTAAAATATACAGATAATATCAATCCCGCCAATAGCGTAGACCAGACCTTCTCCGCATACAGACAATTTTCGTCTGACCTTCTACTGATAGACGTGCAGGATGAATTGTGTCAGCAGATATCGGAAGAACTGGTAGACTTAATCTTTAACGCCACTCTCGGCAACTGGTGATATGAATATAGAAACTCTCACATATGAGGAGGCCCGAGCGCTTCAGGAAGCCTATCCCTCCTTTACATACGCGGCATTGTGTATGTATCGCTCCACGACCGACGAGGCAGAACGCGAGCGCCTTCGTCTGCGCCTGTCGGCGTCAATAGGGAGCGTTGACGACCTTCGCGAATTGCTCGGAGCCGACTCCGAATCGCTCGTAGACTTCTATCAGGATGCAGTGCCCTCAACGCCTTCTACGGATGACACCATCTCCGCCTTTATCGATAAATTTACCCCCGGTGGCGCTCCCGTATCGGACTATCTTGCCTCGTTAGAGACACTTGAGCCGGCGGATAGCCAAGAGCCGGGAGACGGCGCAGAACTGCCGGAAGCGGTAGAGCAGACAGAGCCGGCGGAAAGCCAAGAGCCCGAGCGTCAACCCGAGCGTCAGACGGAGTCGGAAAGCACAGCCCTTACAGAGAGTTTTGCTCGAATATTGATAAAAAATCGCAATTATAAGAAGGCGTTGGAGATAATTAGCGAATTAAATCTGAAAAATAGCGAAAAAAGTATTTACTTTGCAGACCAAATACGATTTTTAAAAAAGCTGATAGCAATAGAGTCAGCCGACAAGTAGGACTCCGTGGGGTCATACCTGTCGAATATTGGTGTAATAAAATAATAAAAAGATATGTACGTATTTTTAAGTATTCTCATCGTGCTCGCATGCGTATTGCTGATATGCGTAGTGCTCATCCAGAAGTCTAAGGGCGGAGGCCTTGCTTCTGATTATTCAGGTGGCAACCAGTATCTCGGTTATCGTAAGACAACCGATTTCATAGAAAAGGCTACATGGGGTCTTGCTATCTTTATTTGTGTGGTAGCGATTCTTTCATCCTTTGCCATCAAGACTCCGATCAATCGTTCGTCAATAAGCGATGCTCCGGCTCAGCAGACCACGACGGCTCCGGCTCCCACAGCTACACCGTCAGCGCCCGCTAAGTAATCGCAGATAGCGAAAGAGATAAAAAGTGTGTCCGAAACTCTGTTTCGGACACACTNTTTTATGGATGTATGACTTCTNTATATCCGGGCACTACGNGCCCGGTTANTNNAATTTNGCCTCTCCGAGGCACGGGTCTGCTTTAAGTTATATGAGATGGCCGCGGAGGGTGGCGGAGGTGGCGTCGGTCACCTTTACGCGTACAAACTCTCCCGGGCGCGACTCACCTCGCGGGAAGACTACTACCTTATTCTGCGAGGTACGTCCGAAAAATTCGTCGGCACTCTTTTTGGAGCGACCCTCCACAAGCACATCAAACTCCTTGCCCACATCATTAAGATTGGATTGAAGTGACAATTCATTCTGCAGGGCAATCATGCGGTTGAGGCGCTCTATCTTCACTTCCTCCGGCACATTATCGGGGAGATGCTTTGACGCAAACGTGCCCGGACGCTCCGAATACTTGAACATGAAAGCCGAGTCAAACCCCACCTCACGCATCAGTGAAAGCGTCTGCAGGAAATCTTCCTCCGACTCATTATGAAATCCGGTGAACATATCAGTAGTGATGCCGGCTCCGGGGAGAATCTCCCTTATAGCCTTGATGCGGTCGAGATACCATTGGCGGGTATACTTGCGGTTCATATTCTTGAGCACGGAGTCCGAGCCGCTTTGCACGGGCAGATGTATATGCCGGGCGATGTTGGGCCGGGCAGCCATGGTGCGGAGCGTGTCGTCGCTCATATCCTTAGGATGAGAGGTGGTGAAGCGTATTCTCATATCCGGTGCCGCATCGGCCACGAGTGTGAGTAGCGCCGGGAAGTCGGTCACAGAGCCGTCTTCATCGGTGTGATGATAGCTGTCCACGTTCTGACCTAATAGCGTCACCTCCTTGAAGCCGCGGGCGCGCAGGTCGGCCAATTCATGGAGTATGCTCTCCGGATGTCGGGAGCGCTCACGGCCGCGAGTATAAGGTACTATGCAATAGGAGCAGAAATTATTGCACCCCCTCATGATGGAGATAAATCCGCTGATGCCGTTGCTGCCGATGCGTCGGGGCATGACATCGCGGTAAGTCTCCGTGGTGGAGAGCACGGTATTGACCGCCTTCTCACCTTGCTCGGCCGCTCCCACGAGATTGGGGATATCGAGATACGCGTCCGGACCGGCCACAATGTCTACGTCATAATCCCTGACGAGCTGCTCCTTGAGTCTTTCGGCCATACATCCTATTACGCCGAGCAGCATTTTACGCCCGGATTTGCGACGGAAAGCATTCCAATGGTTGAGTCGGGCGAAGATACGTTGCTCAGCGTTATCGCGTATGGAGCACGTATTGAGCAGCACCGCATCAGCCTCATCATCACTCTCGGTGAGGTCATATCCGGCGAGCTGCATCATGGAGGCTACCACTTCCGAATCGGCCACATTCATCTGGCACCCGTAGGTCTCAATGCGCACTTTTTTCGTTTCTTTTTTCGGCAACCCATCCCCGGCCATTCGGGAAAGCAGGTATATCCCCCGTGCCGAAGAGTAGTCATTATAGTATA
>WFLX010301710.1_pt1 | contig 18235 bp, 12 predicted proteins | sample 4967041 | NCBI WGS metagenome assembly WFLX01 (sample SAMN12857096, study PRJNA449069) | gut metagenome | isolation source: stool from male and female vole | host: Microtus ochrogaster | place: USA:Florida | collected 2017 | reverse complement strand
TNNNNACATGATANGCCGNCNCCNNNGATCNACACGCTTTGATTTGCCGCCGCTTTGATGGTCTGCACCGCAGCATCCAGCATATTTTTCATATACGCATCAACGTCAGTCATTTTGTCTGCCGTTCTGTCGTACAAATATTTGCTGGCATCAAATCTTGTGCTTGTCTTTGCCGCACTATGGATTTCATCACTCAAATATTCCAGCTCATCTTTGCGTTGATAGCGGTTAGAGAAGAGGAGACTGAAATTAGTAATGTCATCATAATTCAGTTTCACACCGATAATTTTGGGGTGAATTAGACCTTCGCTGCCAAGCTGCAAATGCACACTCTTTCCCAATTCCAGATTATTTTTGAACGGTTCAAATTTATCTTGATATAGGAAATTGGCTGTGCTAATATCAAACTCATACGTAGGCCACGCGAAATCGCTCAATGCGTCTGTACCAAATTCGTACAGCTCCATCTCTACGGCATACTGTTGAAAATCATTCCCAGCCACTGTGAAATACAATCCAGCTCCAGACGTGCGGAAAGAAATACGACTTCCTTTATACTGCGTAATATTGTTTTCGGTCACACCTGTAACATCAGTGGACAGACCAGAAAGAGATCCTGTCAGTGTAATCATGCCTTTGCTAAAGTCATGACCACTATATTGAATTGATCCAAGATACGCCGTCAATGTGTATGCGTTTCCACTCTTTACATCCAATGTCCCACGTACAACCTGTGCATCCAAATTGGCGTTTGGAATAGACAAAGAACCGCCAGTAAGCGTATACATTGTCCTACTAAACTCTGTCAATGAGACTCTGGAAATTTCACAACCCACAAACGAAACATTACCTGTCAATGTAGCCGATGTTGCCGTATTAGAGTTACTTGCGTCAGTAGCAACAAATGTTTCCTCCGTCAGTTCACCCTCAATCAAATATGGCGACAGGATTAACTGTTCAGCTTCAGTAAAGTACCCACTGATAGATAGCTGATCTGACACACTTTTGATCTTTTTGAGGTAATTGTCAATCTCTGTTTGAGCACTTGCAATTTCCGCTTCTTTCGCAGAAATCTCACGGTTTTTTGCTTCAATTTGGCTGTAGATACTGTCAAGTTGCTTTTGCTTGTTTGTCTTTCCAGTATCCGTTTTCTCCAAAGCGTACTCCTTAATATACACGCTCTGTTGGGCTGTCAGTGTTTGTAACTGCCCCTTCAACTCGTTCAGCTGTGTTTCCAGAGTCAGTTTCTTTGCTGTCATAGATGATCGCAAGGATACAAGCCCTATATAATATGGCTGTTGAGCCAAAACATCCGCACGCCAACGCCGCACTTTGTCAGACAGCTTTTCAATGCTACCTGGTGCCACAATATCCAAATCTCCGTTGTTGAGAAAAAAGCTCAAATCAATCAAGTAATCACCATTGATTGGATTCACATCACGAATCGTCAGACCATCACCACCATAAAGATGTAGTTTGGTCGCCATATTTTCGTTATCCTCGGTCACTTTGATATCTTTTACAAGATTCTCGTAACTCAGATAAATGGGCAGAGATCCAGTATCATCTCCTGCGTCATAGGCATTGATTGTCTTGTTATACACATCGAATACGATTGCGCAACGATATTTTTCCATTACTTCACCATAACAGAAATTAAGTGCGCTGTTATCATATTCGTCGAATGTCCGATAGCAATTCATTAGCCTTGGAGCAACGTAGCCAACACTCCAGTTCGGATCAAGCTCCACAATCCTTCCAAGAACCGTCTCTTCTGGGAACATCGGGTTCCAGAAACAATATGTGCCCTCTTCCAAATATAGGTTCTTTTTCTGGAAGATGTATTCCAATGAATATCCCTTCACCTGTTTGATCTCACTTACGCCATCTCCACTTTTTTCTGGATTAGTGATCATATACACACCAAGTTCTTTAGTGTAAATCACCTTGTACCCAGTTAGAGTAGCATACATCGGATTCAACATCCCATTTACCATGTAAGGCACTTTGAACTCAATAGTGCTCAAATCCGAGTAATTGATTTCAAAGTTCAAGCCATAAACAAATGGCACTGGGCCAAGCTCTTTCCCTGCCATAGTTTGTAACCGAAGCATTGGAGCATCACACTTTGCACTATTGATTTTCTTAAAATTTAGGTACATCTTCCTCACCTCCTACGCACCCACGTTATACAAATACCTCCCACTAATTGTTACACTTCCAGATCCCTCGAATACCAATTCATTATCACCGGAAGCCAGCTCGAAGAATTGGAAGTTGAAGCAATCATATAGGTCGTATTCATCGTTTCCGTCTCGCAATACACCATTTTCATTGTCCACAATAATTGTAATGCCACCTGCCGGCAAACCGCTAAAGCTCATTACAGTATTTGTCGTTCGATTGGTGATAGAGAAACTGCGGCTTCCAGACCTCAAACGGATGGTAAGAGCTGGCTTCAAACTCTCTCGAATAGTGCTTTCATTGTAGAAGATAGTTTTTAGTGATCCACTGACATCAAATGTTTTTTCCCACGGATAGCTATATCCATATGCACCATCACAAACGATTTTCGCTTCAAATGCCAACGGAAGCCAACCGACACTGATTGGCGTCAATTCCTGGATGAGACACCGAAATTGAATATGATCCATGTCTGGTTGATCAATGGACAACCATTGATAATCTTGATAGCCCGTCAACCAATTTGACACTTCTTGAAGCTGATACCTGTCCATGTACTCCTTACTGCCAAAAATCAATGTAAACGACAATGGCTCATCATGATACCGCACCCCAAAATGTAGTGGTGCAATTCGATTGGGAATACGTGTTTCCACAATATTTGCCACGTTGCCAAAGCGATTGTCACTATGTTTCTTGCTTCCAATATCACAAACAAACATCCCGTGCATACACGCCGACTCACCGGCAAAAGTAAACTCATATGTTTTATACACCGCTACACCTCCTCTATATCAAAAGGGGAGGACAAAACGTCCTCCCCTCAAATTCATGGTTTCCTAATTTGTCGCGCAATCTCGTTGAGCGTATCACGACTGATCTTTTTGTGCGACTCCACTGATTTCTCAGGTACACAGGTAATCGTCTCAATAACATGGAACACGGGCTGGTTGTTATTGGTAGTAACGCTATGAACAGCACCCGCATCACTTCCAGCCATACCGTCTGCCCACAATTTTTGGGATGTCACAGGCATATCCGCTACAACACCACTCAGAGCGTCAGTGGCCGTTTTGATGTCACTGATTTGCGCCGCCAGACTGTCCTGCTGGTCAGATGTTACAACCAACTCACCGTCCTTTGCCACCAGGAACTTCTCATTAGGCTTCAGAGGTTCCTCACCCACGAACCCGCCTGTGTGATAACAGTTGTAGAGCAGCTTGCCAGCATTGGACGGATTGAGCAGATCGTTGTCGATATACCACGCACCAGTCGGCTCATCGCGGTGTGCCACAACACCATAGGAGGCAAGGGTGGCTCCCAACTGTAATGCCTGATCTGCCAGCTGCTTCTGCGTTGCCTTGTCTGCGGTGCGCCACTGAGCACTCAACGCCCGCATCTGTGACACAACATCGCTGACCGCTTTACGCTTGGCCTGCTTCATATCGTCATCGCTGTACGAGGTATCAGCGTCCACCTTGCCGACGACGTTGGGCGTAGTGCTACTGATTCCATTCGTACTGGAACCAGCACCGGAAGTGCTGGTACTCAGGTTGGAAATTTGTGCCGTCAACGACTGAATCTGAGCAGTGATATTGGCGATATCGCTCTCAATGCCACCCATAATGGCCGTCACAAAATCTCCATACCGAGATGCCGCCGCCTGAGCCGCTTCCCATGCTGCCGTAATTTCGCTATTCAGATTGCTACCATACTCATAGTTCCAGCCCAACAGTTCCTGATAAAGTGTATTCCAATTATCCTTGATATACTGGATAGCCATATCATAGAGCTTCTGCGTAGAGGAGATGCTTTCTTCCAGCTTCTCAATCTCGTCATCCTTCTCTTGTTCATAGGCTTCATACTGCTTATCAAGAGCTTCCTCGGTTACGTCTATGGCGTGATCGGCTTGGAAATCGGCCAAGTCTTTTTGCAGCTCGGCCAACTCCTCCTCCAGCGCCATCTTCTCAGCCTGAGCCTTGCGGCTGTCATCCAGGCTGAGAGCGTCAATCTTAGACTGGAGCTTGGCGATGGCTTTTAGCTTTTCAGCCAGCTCATCCTCGTACTCGGCATTTTCCTTCTCTGCCCGCATTGCCTCTTTCAGCTGGTCAACGTAGTCCTTGACTGCTTTCTTGGCATCGTTCAAAGCGTCGATTTGCTGCTTGATACGGTCTTTGAGCATATCCATGACATACTTGACGAGATCGTCACAGCCGTCCTTCATATCCTCCAACTCGTCCAGCAAATCTTCCAGGGCATCTTTCTGATCTTCCAGCTGCTTTTTAAGGGCATTCATCTTCTCAGCCGCCGCACCTGCTGTTTGACCAATACCGGCCACAGCAGTTTCAGCGAGANACTGGATGGCTTGGATATTGTGCAAAGCCGCTTGGTACTGNTCACCGTTGNGCNACCCTGTCTGCTGCATCAGCGCCAGCTNCGCATACACCAGCCCCCAGGTGGAGTTGGTAGCTTGCGTAGTGGCAAAACACAGCTGGTCAAGGCTCTCATTGGATGCCCCGGTCGCCGCCAGCCGCAAACGCTCCACATAGGAAAGCGCCTGCTCCACAGCCAACTGCCGAGTCTTAGCTTCAATAATACCATTGATTCGGTCACGATTGATAACCAACTCATTGTTCTCATTGATGAGCATTTGCATATACTCAGTACCCAGAGCAATGATAGACTGGTAGGTATCGACCGAAATCCACCCATCATTGTCCGCGAACTCCTGCGCGGCGTCGGACAGCACATCGGACACGTTCTGAATGCTATCTACCGCGTCATTTGCCGCGTCCACGAGTTCGACAAAGTAGTCAACCACCTTGTCTTTAGCATCTTTGATCTTCTCCTCCAAATCCCACCAGGCGTCGGAAAGTTCCACAATCTCGTCAGTGGTATCGGAGTAGCCCGCCGCTCTCAGGGCTTCAGCCTGCTTATGATACACGTCCTGCAATGCCTTGTAGTTGGCGATCATCTCAGTGGTGTACCGCTTCACATTTTCACTGTTTTTCTGGTTGATAGCATTGTCCAACCAATTCTCCGTCAGCGTGAGGACATTGTTGTGTAACTGCGCCTCAAACTCACAGACAGCGATTTGAGCATCCAGAATAGCCCGCTGAACTTCCCACCATGTCGCAGACCCCTCTTGATTGGCTTCGTTAAGGTCAGTGANNGTGTTNATCAGCTCTTCGGTATCTTTTCGCAGNGCATTAGTAGCCTCTTGCAAGGAACCATACTGTCCCTTGCTATCAGCAGTCAGCTCATTAAGGTGTTCCAGGTTTTCGATNCAAAGCTCATTGGTATCAGCGTTGTACTTGNCCGCAAAGCCNAGNNCTTGCAGGGTCTTAACCCCAGCAGTGATCGTTCCATCTCGCAGGTTGTTCAGATTATGCAGAGCTGCCTGCTCTTCCTGGTAAGCACCAATCAGCTCCTTTTCAAGAGCGATTTTCTTTTCAATGCTACCAGCGTTGTCGATGTCGGTCGTAATCCGCTCCACTTCGGCCTGAGCCTTGCGCAAGCGTTCCACGGCCTCTCGATACTCGTCGATATCGGCGATGTACTCTTCCACCTCGCTGTTGCTGCCACTGCCGGAACTACCACCAGAGGTGCCACTGCTCTGAAAACTCTTCAACGGAGCATTCTTCAGTGCCTGCAAAGCGGCAATCTGCCCGTTAATCTGAGCAATAGCATTCTCGTAGTTGGAAATATCCAGTTCAAGGTCAGAGATAAAGTCATCCAACCCAATCTCTTTGGCCTCATAGGTGTAATCCGTACCCTTAAAATCTGCACCAGATAAGTTTAACTTAATACCGTTACCCCTTGAGCCGCCGCCAGACCCGCCAACAATAGCAGATGAGCCGGCCTTGATGCCATCTGCCATACCAGCGATAGCTTCCGCTGTCTGCTGTGCTTGGGTTGCCAGAGATGCAACGTCTCTCTTGGCGCTGTTCATATTCTGGTAGATAGCCTGTGCTGCCTGATATGCGGCCTCGTTGAAATTACCGTTTACATCCGTACAGACTTCCATAGCAATGCGGTCAAATTCTTCAGCATTGCCAGCCATTGCCGCACACGCAAGTTGGAAAGCGGTTGCTTCATCAACGCCGGCCTCGATCAACGCGGCGACCAGCTGGTTCGCAGTGTCTAATCTGAACGCAGCAACTTCCTTGGCGATATCCGCCTCACCCTCGCCCACCTGCTTTGCCAACTCCAGCTCAGCTTTGGAAAACTCCATGCGGGCTTCCAGCACAGCCTTGTCAGCTTCCAACTGGGCAATTTGAGAGTCAATCTGTGCATCAATTTCAGCCTTTTTGCCTTGGATGAAGCTGTTCACCACATCCTCATTCAGGGTAATTTGACCGTTCGCCGCCGCAGTTGCGTTGTTTAGGATTTCGGGGTAGACCTTTGCAAACTCCAAAGCCTTATCCAGCGACATGGTAAATCCATTTGCAACCGTGGCCTGCAAGTTTGCAAGCGTTTGGAAAGAACTGCTGATGGAGTCAATGGCATTCGCAACATGGGAGAAATTTTGCAGAGATGACGTATATGCGTCCAAGTCGCCGGTAATAGCACCATATAGACTGCTGTAAATTGCCAGCTTACCCTGATTTTCCTCGATTGCAGCATTGTTCTCTCGGATTTTAGCATTTACATTATCAATTTCATGATAATAGTCATAGTATGCAGTCAAATCCTGTGCTGCAAGTGCTGCAAGGCGCTTTTCTTCATAGGTCTTAATCAGATCTTCAAGAGCGGCGTTTTCTTCATTAAGAGAATCAATCTCCTTCTGAATCTCAGCCATCTGACCCTGCATCTTTGTATTGGCATTTTCTTTCCATGCTTCTGTATTGAGCTTAACTACACCGTTCTCCTCATAGAGGTAGTCCAGATAGTTCTCCTCAGCGTCGGCAAGGGCGCTGATAGTATCGGGAGACACCCCTTCGCCTGTTGCCATATCTGCTTCAGCGTCTGCCAAAGCGTCGTAAGCATCTTGAAGCGTTGAAAGCACTTCGGTAAGGTCAGACAGTTTGGCAGAGTATACCTCTGTTGCATTGCCAGACTTTTCCTCAGAGGCCGCAAGCGCATTGAAATGCTTGGCAACATCCTCAGCAGTATAACCAGATTCATTCATCCATGCGGCCAGCTCTGGGAACTCATTGGCAAGCTCCGTCACCTTTTCAGCCGTCAAACTGGCACTGCCGCCAAGCTCCTCCATAGCGCTGTAACAGTCGTCGGGAAGTTCAGACAACTTGCCGCTGAAATACTCCACAGCGAAGGTCGTTTTGTTGATTAGATCCAGCAGACGTTGCCACTCTTCTGTGTTCTCATCTTCACCCACATACTTGCCGAGATAGTTTTCCTCCAAGTCCTGCCCAAGCGACAGAAGCTCGTTGCGGGTACTCTCAAACAAGTCTTTCTGAGCAGTAGAAAGCTCGATGCCGTCTTCCTGCATTTTGTTGAACAGATTGTAGGTATCAACCAGCTCTTCCACATGATCAGAGTAGTCAACTGCCTGATCTAACCACTCTCCGTTGTCTATGCCGCTTTGAAGGATTTCGCTGATTTCATAAACCCGATTTTTCAGCTCCGATGCCTTTTCCAGCTCACCATCTGCCCATTCAACCGTGATGCCGGCCAACTGGTTATCATACTTTTGAAGCAAATCAGCATAGTTTTCGTAAATGGCTTGCTGTTCAGCAATCAGAACATCACGGCGATTAGAGTTAAAGTCGGTTTTATTAAAGCTGGACACATAGCCCTTATTGGCCTCCGCTGCATCAAGCTGGGCCAACTCCTTCTTGCGGGCGATAGTGATTTCCAATTCAGCATTGGTCTGTTGCAACCGAGCAAGCTCATCCTGCTCAATCAGAGTAATGGTTCCATCAGCATCCATACGGCGCAGCTCTGCAAGCCGCCGCTTGTTATCCTCCAGTGTCTCATTTAGATCTTCGACCTCACTGGTAATTTCCTCATAGGACTTCTTATACTCCTCAGCCTCTTCATATGCTTCCTCAGCGGTAACAACCAGCCAATCGTAGAGCTTGGTAACGCCGGTGATTGCTAATGGTAGGAGGCCGATCAGCAATGTGATCCATCCCATAGGTGTTGCCATCATTGCCATACCCGCTGCCTTTGCCGCAGCACCCAAAGATGCAAAAGACGTTGCACCTGCAGTATTTGCTGCGGTCTGTGCGCCGGTACTCACGATCTGTTGCAGTTGTGCTTCACTTAGCACCCCATTAGCGACAGCCGCTTTCAATACCTGCTCTGTAACAAGAGCAGTAGAGGAAATATTCAGAGTGTTCGCAATCGTGCCAGCTTGCATACCCAGCTGTTGCTCCAGCTCAGCCACAGTCAGCTCTTTTGCCGCCGCAACAGCTGTCATCATAGAGATGATTTGTTCCTGCTGTTGCGCAGTCAATCCAGCCATATCCATTGCCAGCTTACGCTGAACGCTGTCCAGTGACCCCAATGCAGTAGCGTACTCAAATACACTGCTCGCTGTGCCCTCGAACTTCAAATTAGACAGTTGCTGAACCACTGGTATTACAGCAGAAGTCAAAGACTCCATTGTATTGCGGAATTTTACAAACCCTGCAATGGTGGCAACCAAACCGACCGATCCAAGTAGCCCCAGATGCTCAGTGAGCGTATCAACCACATTAGAAAGTGCTTGCAAACCTTCGACGACAACTTTGATGTCATCAGATTGGAACAGGTTTTGAGCAACACCAACCCATGTTTGCTGGAGAGCATTCAGCTTATATTCCAGAGAGTCCATAATCTTGGACATCTCCCGATCAGCACTGCCAGCACTCTCCTCCATCTTAACAATAGCATCACGCGCTTGGTCAAAATTAGACAAAATGGCAGAACCGATTTGAGCCTGTCGTTTACCAAACAAAGCCTCCAGCAGGCTGGCCCGGTTCTTGTCCGTCAAGTCGTCCCAGATATCGGCAATGTCTGATAAGATAGCATAGGTGGAACGGTAAGTTTCAGGATCATCCTTTTCAAATAGGCTGATACCACCAGGAGTCTTCGCCGTCTTAGTCAGATCGGCAATCGCACCCGTTAGCTCAACTATACCTTCGGAATATTCCTCAGTCTCCTCATCGTAACCACGGATACGCATGGACAGCGTTTTCAGACCGTTGCCCACACTGGCAGCATCTCTGGTGATTTCGATAGCAGCAGTAGCCAGCGCCACCGTCTCATCGAAAGTATTGTTCGCTGCAGCCATAGCAGATGAGCTGCGGGTCAGGGCTTCAACTACATCACCGTTCGATACAGCAAACTTATTGCCCACCTCGTTGACCTTGGAAATAATACCATCCATGGCATCTTCCACATCTACGTCAAATGCCTTAATGATACTCACCAAACCGTCTGTGGCTTTGGTGATATCCATATCAGGAGAAATGGCCTCAAAAATAGCGGAGTTCTTTGCCAACTCCGCCGCTTCGCTCAGTGTGTAGCCCAGACGCGCCCACTCCGCCGTCTGGGAGATGACCTCTTCAGTGGTAACACCCAGCGCCTTGGCAGTATCATTGGCAGTCCGATAAAACCTTTGATACTCAGACGTTGTGGCGGTCGTCACCTTTTGCAGGTCGATCATTGCCGTATTAAGATCGACAATGGTGCTCACCGCCTGCCTCAGCAAACGGAAAGCTCGAAATAGCAATGTCGTGGCAGAAACCCACTGCATGACTTTCCCGACGTTATTCTTCAAAATATCGCCGAGAGACAACATATTTTTACCAGCAGCTTTAATCTCAGCCTTAAAGGTGCTGAATTGCGCTGTCCACTTCCTCAAATCCATTTGGTTACTGACGTTTTTGAGGCCAGCTTCCAGCTGCTTGAACTGATTTAGCAGTCCAGGATCGCTCTTGAACGCACTCCATGTCCGGGCAACTGTGGTAAGATCGGCCTTGGCCTTTTCCAAACTCTGAGTAAACTTGAAATTATTAAAGTCACCACTTTGTACCCGTGCCAGCTCAGACATCTCTCTGCGGCAGTCTCGGATCAAACCCGAAAGCCGCTCATAGGTTTGCACTTTCTCCCGGTCGCCCATATCAGAGCTGTACTGGGCCGCAGTCTCCCGGAGCTGACGCATATTCTCTTTCAGCGACTCAGTGGGATTAACCAGCTGAGAGAATTTCGTCTGCAAGTCAGCAATCGTCGCTGGCACCTGACGCATTGCAGCGTCATACTCCCGTGCCTTATCCGCCAGTTCCATCTGGGTATAGACCAGCTGAGAGCCATTCATCAAACGACTCTCCTCCAGTGCTTTTGCTTGGGAAGAATACTGCACGATTTCGGAATAGGGAACCAGCTGCGCCTCCAAAGAAGATTTTTGCTGATTCAAGATAGCAAGTTCGCCACGCAAAGCCACCAGTTTGCTTTGATCCTTTTCTGGATCTAACTTCATGATGGAGGCTTCCAGAGCCGTGATTTGCTTCTCTACCCCGATAATTTGCGTAAAAATACCGTCCAGCGATTTGACTTGCTGCTGGAAGGTAGATACGCTGCTTTTCAATTTATCGAAACTGTTCAGATATGCCGTAAGGCTTTCCCGATCAAAGGCGTTCGCCAAATTATTTCGTAGCGCTCCAATTTGCTGTTGAAAATTCTCCGTCAGAATACCCGCAGACTTTAAGGTGTTCTCAAATTCATTTAGCTTCTCAACCTGTTCTGTGTTGATCTGCACGGCGGTCTTCGTCCGCAAAGTGGTAGCAACATATTCCAAGTTGCGGTACTTAGTAATCAGAGCGTCCAAATCAGCCAGCGCCTTAGCAGTCTGATTCTGTTGCTCTGTACCAACTGCACCTGTAATGCTACGCAATGTATTCAGGGTCTGGGTGATTTCAGTAACCTTCTGTTCAACATCGGATAGATGGCCGGCGTCCACCAGAGGCTTAGAGGAAGACTCCCCTTTGAAAGATGCCACCAGCTTATCCAAGGCGATTTGGGTCTTGTTGATATAGGTCAACCGGTTCTCATCTGCGGACTTCTGCTGATTGGCCGATTTGACCGCCGCATCTGCCATCTCCTGATAGCTCTTAATCGCCAGCTCGACATTTGTTACCTGTGTCTTGCTGAACTTCTCGCCCTCAGTTGTCATGCCGCTGGTGGCACTGACGACCTCAGCCATCTTCTTGTTCAGAGCATCCAGCTGTTCTTGACCAAGCCCAACAGACATATAGCCCGCTGTGATCTCTTTGATGGCCGCACCCCACTTCTGGAAGTAGGCAGTGTTAGAATCAGCCGCCGCCTTTTGCTTGGCATCCAACGCCTCGGCCTGGCGGGTAAGCTGCTCATAGTTCTTAGCGAGAGTAACAGTGTTCCGGGTCAATTCTGCAACCCGCTCACCCTGCTCATTGTCAACGATTCGCGCACTCTGAATTTGGGTGATCAGCTCACCCTCCTTGTTGATCCCAGAGATGGTGGCAGTAACTGTGTTGCGAACATCATCAAAAGATGTCTGGACGCTTCTAACTGCCGTATTTGCATCGTTGATATTCCTTACAAAGTCTCGAATGGTATCCTCTGGCACACGCAGTTCACGCAGACGTTCTACCATCCGGTCAACCGCTTCTGTACCTACCTGGAAGTTCATTTGGAATTTAGCAGTGCCAGCCGCACGTTGGAGTTGAGATGTGATAGTACGCATCTGCGACTGAGCATTTGCTGTATCCAAGGAGACACCCACCTTAATCGTGCTCCTATCGTTAATCAACTTCGCAATGTTGGGAAGCTGTGCAGCAATTCGTTGCGCTGACGCACTTTCATCAGCTTCAAGCTCTGCTGCAAGTACAATTTTCAGATCTTCATCCACAGTCCTCACCACCTTTTATTTGACTTTGATACCCTGACGCCTCAATCCCGCTTTCATAGCGGTGATATGTGCCTTGCTTTCCTTCAAATGCTCAATGGTCTTTGCAGTAAAAGGTCGAGCGTACATAAATCGCCCTCCACTGGGAAAATCGTAGCGGTAGAATTTATAACCATCACCGTACTCCACAAGCTCGGGGAGATTCTTCCCAGTCGTANCTGAATCGTTATCCANACANCCACCAGGGTTNGGGTCGGTCAAATTGACCACCACCATGATGCCGCCCTGGGCCNACCCGCCTTTAATCTCAATGTTGTACGGGTCGGCCATACCGCCATATTCCCCACGTCTGCGGTACATCTTGGGTTTATACACCTTGTACACNACCTCATAGATGGTGGCGGCTTCCTCTTNCTGGACTTCCTTGAAGACCTCGTTGGTCATGGCNTTGTCGATTTTCTGCATCANNCTGGGGTTTGCNTTTACCCTTGCCAGGGCCTCTCGAATGGACAGCGCCATGCCGCCACCTCCTATCGTTTATTTGTCCTTGTTGGCCTCGTGCAGCTGGATGAGCGCCTGGGCGAGATCACCCTCTGCCATCCCCTTTGTCACCTCGGAGAGCTGCCCTGCGTGCTCCAGCAACTCAGTCATGTTCGTGTCCTTTACCCGCTTCGCCAGCTCTTCGGCCAAGGAGCGAACGGCATCAGCAGCGTATCCAACGGCATTGATACCCTCAGCCATAGGAGCAGTAATCTCGGCGATCATATGGCTGCGTTTCCAGTCAATAGCCTGACTGCACAGATGAACGATTTCGCCCATCATCTGCTGGCAGCCAGCGTCTTCCATATTGTCAAGATCCAGCGCCATATACAGCGAGTCCATAGCCTCCATATCCATAGCGCTCTCGCCGTTTTCGGTCTTCACACCCTTCTCCACCAACACTGGCAGGTTGGTACACATCTGAAGGATAGTCGCCCGCATCATGGGGGAGACATACTCTGGGCGAAAATTGCCCATAACGTCAAAACAGCCGGAGAGTACCCGGCTGATAAATGTGCTTTTCTCTGTCACCGTCAGATGAGTCTTGATTTCCAGCTCAAAAGAGCTGTCACCCACCGGAACACTCAGCTTTATGACGTTCTCTGCCTTGTGCTCTTTCAGGAAAGTTCTCATGGTGTCCACAGCGATTTTCTTCATCGTCTGATCCTCCAAATCAATTTGTTTTCATGGCCCAGCCATAGCTGAGGTCATCCGCGTGCTGACTAATCCAGCCACGATAATTCTTTTCGAGGTGGCAAATGGCAGTACGCTCGTCACCGCCAAACCACTTCATGTAGGGCACAAAACCGGAGCGTTCCGGGTGGTCAATCAGGTCGTTCTGTCCATCATGCCCGATGACAATAACCTTGCTGCTGTCGTGCAAACGAGTGAGCACCTTCTTCAATTCGTCGTAGTAGTAGTTCTGTGCCTCGTCAATAATCACAACCTTGTTCTCAAAGTTGGTGCCCCGCAAGAAGGTGTGGGTCATGCAACGAATATAGGCGGTCTGGTATTTTTCGTTCGTTGCTCCGTCATAAAAGGCGGTATTGCGATTAACCCCTATCTTATCCAGCGCCTGATAAAATGGCTCAAAATACGGCTCGGATTTTTCTTCAAGCGTTCCCTTTAAGAAACCTTGCTTTTGCTCTTGGGTGGGAGCAGCGATGTACACAATCCCACCGTATCGCCTACACTGACATAGAAGATCAGCTGTTGCCGTAGCGATTAGCGTCTTGCCAGTGCCGGCTTTTGCATTGCAGAACACGATCAGCTTATCCTTATCCCAAATAGCATCCCGGAAAGCCTTTTGCAAATCATCCAGCTGCAACCCATAGAAAGGGTGATCGGTTAGTGTCTGAGGAACGTTGTATACTTCCGTGCTTGTATTTTTCTTTGCCATATCTCTTCACTCCTCGTATCAAAGAATGGTGTCAATGTCAGCCACAATCTCGTCAGCAATGCCCAGCTCAATCATCTCTTCGCTAAACATAAACCAGTCGCGGCGGTAGTTCTGGTCATATTGCTCCTCGGAAATACGGGTGCTGGACAAGATATATTGCTTCATCCGTTTCTCCAGCTCCTTGGTAAATTCCAGGTTGTCCAGCATTTTCCCAATGCTACCGATAGCGCCGGAAGATCCATCGTGGATTAAGCAGCTGGTATGCTGGAAGACGTACCGTTTATGCCCAGCCATGAGGAGCAGCCCACCGGCGCTATAAACCCGTCCCATACCAATGGTATACACTGGCGTCTTGGAGAGGCCAATCATATCAATGATGTGAAGCACCGTATCCACACTGCCACCGTCAGAATTGATGAAGATTTTAATGGGTTTACGCTCCTCTGCGGAAATGCCCTTATCCTCCTCATTCCACTTCTTGATATACAATGCGATATCAATGGTGGTGTCGTCGATCTCGTCATTCCAAAGGATCTCCCGCTTTTTCAGCCGGCGATAGTGTTCCAGCAGAGTGGGGTCGGGCAGCACCTCTTCCATCAGGTGGCCTACATCCTCAAAATCTTCCTCGAACTCCAAGCCAATCTTTTTATTTTCACTCATGACGTTTCTCCTTTTTGAATTTCCAACTTGTTTACGACATAGCATCCGATGCACAGCGCATCAGAAAGATTGTCGTTTTCAGTCTCGATCTCAAACTTGTCCTTCACAAATTGAAGCGACAGTATCTTGGAAGTTTTCTTGGTGGTAGACGGTGCCTCCGTCACTTTCTCCTTGATTTCCTTAGATGTCCTGCCTCTCGCTTTGCAAAAATTCTGCCATTGAGTTGGTGCTACAAGACCGTATAAGTAATTGTTTTTCTCACAGAGATTAACAAGTACGCCCTGCAGCTGTGCCAGCTTCTTGAATGACTGGACATTCCTCCGCAGCTGAATGTCCTCGAAGAAGACAGCACCAACCTCGTGCGTTCGTATCACCTCGTCGATCAATGCCTCAATGTGCAAAATAGCCTGTTCAAATGTGTAGTTTTTGCTCTCAAAAGCCCACGTGCCATAATCCACTGGGGATCTGCTCTCATAGTCAAAGACAGCCCAGGCACCACGTCTGGCCTGATCGACGGCCAGGATGTTCAACGTTCTCACCTCCGAAACCGAAAAAAGGAGGGCTTTCGCCCTCCTTTTTTTCGTTACTTTTCGTCCTCTGTCTCATCCACCGTGGACTGTGTTTTCTCATCGTCCTTGCAGACGACAAGCGTATTTTTCCCTTTCTTGGGACACGCCAAAGCATAAATTTCTGCCAGGAGCTTCTGTACCCCCGGCAGAAATCCTTCCGTATGCCGAAAGTCTATACCACGTTTCACGAGCGCTTTATACGCCTCTTCCGCATCGTGGGTAGACTGGTAGCTCATCAACACAGTCCAGATGTAGTAGTGCTCAGACGTGTCAGTGTGAACCCGCCAGCTCCGCTCTTTCTCGCAAGAGTAGCAGGTCTTATACGACTCGCCGCACACCTTACACTTCCGAACCATGACGGCACCACCTTACTCCTCAAAGAGGATGTAGCACAGGTCGGCGTCGTCGGCGCAGTAGTCCTTCAGAGCAGTGAAGGAGAAGGGATGGGTGCCCTCGGTAGTCAGGTTCACCGTGAAGTTGTTATCAATCTTGGCCTTGGGGAAGACCAGCTTGCCAGCACGCTTGATGGAGGGGTTGCACACGTCAGCGGCCAAAACATCCACGATGTACATAGCAGCCTCGGCAAAGCTCTCGGCGCTGTCCACCAGCTTGACGGCAGAGGTCGTCTCGAACTCGTAGTACACGCCGACCATAGTGCCGGTGAAGGAGGCGGGCAGGGTAATGACCTTACCGTCGATTTTGGCGTTTTCCTCTTCGGTGCCGATTTCGATGGTTCCGTTGATGTTCTTATCCTCGCTCAGGGTGTACACAGCGGCGGGAGCGGTCTTCGGTTCGTGCTTCAGCGTAACAGTCTTATTGCCGCCATCTTCCACGACAGTGAGCACGGTGAAGTCAGCGCCAGTGACTTTCTTGCTCTCGCTGGCAACCTGCACCTCGGAACCGAGCTGTGCGGCCATCAGGCTCAGGTTGAGCAGAGACAGCTCGCCGGAGAAGGTAACGCCCTTCGCGGTGTCGAAACGTGCAAGCAGAATACCCTGAGCGTCGGTCTTATCGGTGGACTCACCGGTAAACTCAATCTGGGGGCTTGCCACGCTGGTGCCAGTGAAGTCCACCAGACCAGTCGCCAGATTGATCTGGGTGATCCGACGCACCTTGTCAATGATATACTGAGTTGCGTTAAACATGGTTTTCATCTTCCTTTCTGCAAAATGTTGATAGGTTGTGTCTGCCATCAGTCCCAGTGGACAAATGAGCATAAAAAATGCCCATCTCCAAAGAGACAGGCAGGGAACCTTATTTCAATTCTCCCATCCATTGAAGCTCCTTCTTGTTGAGCTTCTTAAAGTCCACATTCCCGCTGTACACGCCACGCATCACGTAATCGAAATTCTTATGCTTCTGCACACGAACAACACTATCCATGAATACGCCGATGGGAACGTCCCACACATTATCCCAGCGGTATTTGAACTCGGGGCAGTTGGTCAACGAGGAGATCAGAGGCTGAAGGATAGACCGGAAGGGCTGTATTCTTGCCAACGCCATTTCGTCCCTATCATCCTCAATCATAATGTCTTTCGTCTTGTCATCAAAGCCTACATCCACATTCTTATGAAAGCGATGTATCGTCCTTAGATAGTCCGTCAACAGCTTGTGAATAGCCCGGTCAATAACGACGCCATCACCATTGCGGATGGTAGCGTCGGGCATATCCGGTCTTACGAAGGTTTTGAATGACGCAAAATCCATGTCTCCAAACAGAATAGACATATCCTGCTCTTGAAGTGACCGGAAAGTGACCGTGAACAGCTTATACTCATCCATCTTATCCCAGTAGATATGAAGGGAGTCCCAGATGTCCACTTTACGGTCTGCCGGCGTTGCACAAACAGTCTTTACAAGACTGAAATACTTCTGTTCTCCATAATCCTCAATTTCTCCCAACGAGGGGTTGTGGATGGTAATTTGGGAATTAAGCGCATAGTCTCTCCGACGATATGCTTTCAGAGTGTCAATCAATGAGATCAGCCCTCCGGTTCATTTCGTGGGTGACATATGGAATCTGCCACCCAGAAAATCCATCATTGAACTGTACCTCCTCAGCCGTCTTGATGGTAATACCACCCAGGCCAAACAGAGGACTATCCCCGTTATTCAAAATACGATCCACCTCATCTGCCAACAGGTCAGCTCTGGAACCTTGCAGCAAATCAATTTGGTGCTCGTTACAGATGACATAGACGATAATCCCCGTCTCCTTCACCACATTCGAGTCGGCATATACCACTCGACTACGCATCGTAATGAAGTTTTTATCCACCTGCTGCACATCAGGGACATAAAAGTGGGTTTTGATGAACGCCGCCGCTGGGCTTTTGCTTCCCGTTCGCACGTTTTCAAATTCTGCCACGTTGTTACCTGTATTGCAAAGCAAGTTGACTACCGCTTGATTTTGCAGCAGCTTGCGCCTCAAAAGGAGCTTCTGCTGAATCATAACGTCAAAGTGCGGCAACGCACCTCACCTCCTTTACCAGTTCACGATATTGATTTTGATTTTGGCTTCACTGCCAATAGCATTGTCATAGGCGCGAATCGTAAGTGACAGTCCCACCAGAGCCATATCATCGTTTGCTTGCAGCGTGATGATATTATCACTCTCTGAAACAACCTTAGCCGCACCATTTGATAGATCATAGTCCAGTGTGTAAGTAAATGCCTCTGCTTCCGTCCCATCAGGAAGCGTACACCCTACCCTGATCTGCTTGGTATCTCCCACTGCGATGGTAAAATCACCATCAAGCGGTGTCAGTGTCAATGTACCTTCCACGCCGGGTGTTTCCTCACTCTCACCCAATGCGACAGAAAAAAAGTCAGCAATCAGTTCCTCACGGCTGTCAGTAGCACCATTGAATTTATCCTCCAATATCGCCCACTGGATCAGCCCATCGTCGAACTGTTCCTCACCCACAGCCAGAGAAACGGTATCAACACGAGTAATACGGTACACCGTTGGCTGGGCATGGTTTTTGTCCATAATGAACCGAAAATCATCATCCAGCAAAACCGTTTCCTCATTATAAGGAATATACA
>WFLX010140239.1_pt1 | contig 18240 bp, 13 predicted proteins | sample 4967041 | NCBI WGS metagenome assembly WFLX01 (sample SAMN12857096, study PRJNA449069) | gut metagenome | isolation source: stool from male and female vole | host: Microtus ochrogaster | place: USA:Florida | collected 2017 | reverse complement strand
GGGATGAAGCCACACATACAAGTTCAGCGATTCCTTTTTCCTGTTGTGCTTAATTTGATATTTCGGTTTTCCTTTCATTGCACCAGATTCATACAGTAAAGGATTTCCGTCATCATCATAGAGCGGTGTCTCGGTTCGTCAGAGATAAGTGCTCAGCCGTTTGTGACGTTGACGTGAAATGACAGAAGTCACTACTTGCGCAAGAGAACAGCATAAAAAAAGCGAGGCTACCGGGTGGGGTAGTCTCGCTTTTTTATTTAGGGCGGCCGGGATTGGGGTCGGCGGCCGGGATTGAGGGCGGCAGGCAGAGGGGGTTATTTGCGGGTGATGCCGTCGCGCTTCAGGAGGGCTTCTACTGTGGGCTTTTTGCCTCGGAATTCTATGTAGAGGGTCATCGGATCTTCTGTGCCGCCGGCCTGAAGCATCTTCAGGAATTTATCGGCTGTGGCGCGGTCGAAGATACCGTTCTCCTGGAAGGCTGCGAAAGCGTCTGCATCCAGTTCTTCGCTCCACTTGTAGCCATAATAGCCGGCTGCATAGCCACCTGCGAAGACGTGGGAGAACGTCGGTGAAAAGTATGTGCCCTTTACGGGAGCAAATATTCTTACCGGCTCTATTGCCATGTTCTCAAATGACTCGACTTCTACATCGTCGCCAAGAGGCTCATCAATGGTGTGGTATGCCATATCGGTTATGCCGAAATTAAGCTGACGTACGCATGAATATGCTGCACCGTACTGAGAGGCATTGATAAACTTCTGCAGTAATTCTTCCGGCATCTTTTCGCCCGTCTGATAATGCACTGCAAAGCTGTCAAGAAATTCCTTCTCCGTCAGATAATTCTCGTTAAACTGAGAGAAGAGTTCCACAAAATCATGATACACGTTTGTACCGCTCAAAGATACATACTTGGCATCGGCGGAGAGACCGTGAAGCGCATGACCAAACTCGTGAAGGAAGGTCTCAACCTCGTAAGGATTAAGCAACACCGGATTGTCTCCGACGGGCTTGGCAAAATTGCAGACTATAGAGATGATGGGATAAGTCTTGCCTCCTTCATCATCCTTGCACTCCGTCTGGAATTCCGTCATCCACGCGCCCGGCGACTTGCCGGCACGATAGAAAAAGTCAGTGTAGAGAAGACCCAAAAACTTGCCGTCACGATTGTAGACGTCATAGATCTTCACGTCGGGGTGATATCCGGGCAGTTCCGTATTCTCCTTGAATGTATAGCCATAGAGTTTGGTAGCCAGACCGAATACACCCTTGATGGNATTGTTGAGTTCGAAATAGGGCTTCATATCCTCNTCGTNGAAGGCATATTTCTCATTNTTATATTTGTCTGACNANTAGCTGTAATCCCANGGCATCATNACGAAGTCCTCCCCTTCCTTNCTGCGTGCATAGGCCTCCACAGNGGCTATCTCTTCCTTCATGGCCGGCACATATGCTGCTGTCAGTTCGTCAAGCATAGCATAAACGTTTCCGGGATTGCCGGCCATGGTGTGCTGCAGCGTATACTCGGCATAGTTCTTCTTGCCCATCAGTTTGGCAAGTTCAAGACGAGTATTGGCGATATCCTTCAAAATCTGAAGATTGGAATAGTCACCGCTCATATTGCGGGTGTTGTACAGGCGATACATCTTCTCGCGGAGGTCTCGACGGTCTGCATATTTGATGAAGGGGCTGTAAGAGGGATAATNGACGGTAAAGACGTAAGACGTGCCGTCATCCTCCTTGCCCTCAGCCTCAAGTATATGCTTTGCCTCCTGACGCGCTGCACTGATAATGTCAGCCGGCAGCCCGGAAAGGTCGTTTTCAGTGAGCCATAGACGTCTGTCGGCAGTTGCCATCTCATTGGTGACATTCTGCGCAAACTTCAGATTAAGGTCAGAGAGCTTAGCGTTAAGCGCGCGGTATTTCTCTCTATCCTCACCCTGCAGATTGGCACCATTGAGTGCAAACTGCATATAAGTCTCAGAAAGAAGACGCTTATCCTCCGGTGTGAGGTCGGGACGCTCGTCGCGACGGTCATACACGGTCTTGATACGCTGCCAGAGAGGCTCATTGAGCACAATCTCTGCCTCATGTGCGGAGATAAGCGGAGTGACGTTGGCCAAAGCCGTCATAAGCACCGTGTCGCCCATAGCGTGCTCAAGATTGCTGAGCGCCAGGATGGCACGTGTCAGGTCGCTGCCGGAACGATCGAGAGCCACGATAGTGTTTTCAAACGTAGGAGTGCTTCGCTGATTGACGATGGCAGCGATCTCCTGATTACGTCGGTCGATACCATCCTTTACAGCCTGCTCATAGTCAGCAGCCGTAAGGCGGTCGAACGGAAGGGCACCGTAGGGAAGCCCCGCGTCGAGAAGACGCGGGGCTGTCTGTGCCGAAGTATTCATTGTGTTTACGGTCATAATCGCAAGGGCGGCCAGACCGCTGATCAGAATCTTCTTCATTTCGGAATAATTCATTCAGCAGGCACTTCTACAAGAAGCATCTTGTTGCGGCCGTTATAAAGGGTTGACATATAAGAGTTAAATTCCTCGAGAGTAAGAGCTGAGAGCATCTCGCGGTAATTGGTGTGCAGGTCATATCCGCGCTCTATCGAGAGGATAATGTTATCCCAATACTTGTTGGTGCGGATATTCATGTCATACTGAGCAAGAGCAGCCTCCTTCACCTTATTGAAGGTATCAGCGTCAGCACCCTCCTTGAGAAGCTTCTCGAGTTCGACATTAGCACGAGCCACGAGCTTGTCCTTCATATCCATACCTGTCTGGAATACGTAGTAGAGCAGCCACTGGTTGGAGTAAGGCAGGAGTTGAGTACCTACAGAAGCACCGTATGTGCCACCCTCCTCCTCACGCAGAGTGTTGATATAGATGATATCGAGCACGTCTGCTATGAGTTTGATATACATATCATTCTTGAGATTGTATTCAACGTTGCCGTCAATACCACCGAATACAAACACAGCGGGAGTCTGCATCTCTACCTTAATCTCCTTGTTGAGGTCGCCCTCAGCAATAGTTACGTCGGTCACGATAGGCATATCGGTCTTAACGCCTGTGGAAGGAAGATTGGCGATATACTGCTCCAGCAGGGGCTTAAGAGTATTTACGTCCACGTTACCGGTGAAGATGAAGGTATAATCGGCAGCATTCTTAAGCGCATCTTTGATGATGGCATACATGCGGTCGTAATCAGCACCGTTGATGAGCTTCATGTTGGGAGACTGCTGCATCGGATTGTTGCCCCAACGCATTTCCTCGATACCCTGTGAGAAGATAAACTGCGGGTTTTTCTCCTGGTTGGCAAGGATGGAGCGCACGCGGTCTATCATGATGTCATAATACTCCTTGTCAGGATTGAGGTTGGTGAAGGCTGTGTAGATAAGTTCGAAGAGAGTGGGAAGGTCCTTCACTGTTGAAGAGCCGTCGAGAGCGGTAGTGGAGAGATTGATGTCAAAGCCGAGTGACACCTTCTTGCCGGCGAGATATTTCGGAAGAGTCTTCGCATCGTAAACGCCGAATTTTGAAGAGTCGAATGCGTCGGAAACGAGAAGCACGTCATCAGCCTGTGATTTCTCGTATGAACGACGGCCACCGTTGCGGAAAGCAGTGAAGAGTATCTGGTCAGCAGTGAAGTCGGTAGTCTTTACAATCACCTTCACGCCGTTAGAGAGTGTCAGTTCCTGAGTGCCGAGTGCCTCGTTGGCAGTCTCAGACACTACCTTACCGGCCGGAGCGAGTGAGGGAATAAGCGGATCGGTGAGCACTTCATCCACGTATGCCTCGTATGTGGCATTCAGCGCATTGTTGAGAGCATTTACCATGGTATCCTTAGCAGGAAGCGTGCGACCCTCAGCCTGATGCTGAGCCACTACGATAGCCTGATTTTCACCGGTAAGAATCTGCGCTGCGTAGGCATTGTAAGCCTCTACGGGAAGCATCTGGCTGATCTGCTGGAAGAGCTGATATTCTACTTCGTAACCGGGGTTGGGAGTATTGTCGATGAAATGACGGATGAGTTCATTGCCGAGCACGTCATTATCAGTCTTGTTACGTTCGTTGTAGCGACGCTCGAAAGAAGCGAGTATCTCGCTGTTGGCACGCTCAAGTTCGCCGGGAGCAAATCCTGTGCTGCAAGCGCGGGCTATTACAGCCATAGCATCTGCAAGAGCAGCCTCAGCATCACCCTTCGGAATGATAATGACATTTACGGCGCCTTTAGTCTTTGATACATAGTAGTCGCCGATGTTTATGCCGCAATATGCATACTTGCAAGCCGGATTCTGAGAATAATCTGTCAGACGGGTGTTCATCATTGTGGAGAATACCAGCGGCATGATTTCATCACCGATGTAGGCCATGTCAGTGTTGCGGTATTCGAAGGGAGTCTTGTCAAACTTGAAAGAGACCATGATACGGTCGTTCTGCAGTTCGGCATCCTCGAAAGTGGCGTATATCGGCTCTTTGTTATCGGAAACTGTAGTATATACGCGCTCGGCAGCATTCTCGGGCATGGGTATCTCTGAGAAGAGGGCTTTCACCTTCTGCTCCATCTCGGCTGCGTCAAAGTCACCGATGATGACGATGCCCTGCTGATCCGGACGATACCATTTCTTGTAATATGCGCGAAGCACCTCGGGCTTGAAGTTCATCACAACCTCCATCTTACCGATGGGCATCTGCTCATACTGATACTCCTCATAAAGCTGCGGCAGAAGAGCAGTGTACATACGAGTGTTGGCATCGTTGCGTGAACGCCATTCCTCCTGGATCACACCACGCTCTGCATCAATCTCGCTCTCTTCGAGGAGAATAGAGCCTGACCAGTCGCGAAGCACGAGCAATACGCTGTCCATCAAAGCCTTGTCAGAAGTGGGCACATTGTTGATATTGTACACTGTCTCGTCAAAAGAAGTGTAGGCATTGATGTCAGCACCGAAACGTATACCCTTTGACTGGAGATAGTTGAGCATATTCTTACCGGGATAGGTAGAAGTGCCGTTGAAGGCCATGTGCTCAAGGAAATGAGCCAGACCAAGCTGCTCGGGAGTCTCCAGAGTAGAGCCAACCTTCTGAGCTATGTAGAAGTTTGCCTTCTCTTTCGGTTCTTCATTGTGAAGAATGTAGTAAGAGAGACCATTAGCAAGCTTTCCGCTCTTCACCTCAGGATTGAGGGGCAGCGGAGTCATCTGCTGAGCCTGCATTGCCGGAACTAAAGCCAGCATCGCAAGGAGCATCGAAAAGATTTTTCTCTTCATGATTGATTATATTAGTTAGTAATTATGTAAATTCTATATGCAAATATAGTCAAACTTGCTTAAATACAAAAATAATTTATCGTTTTTCAATAAATTATTTTTAATTTTCGCTAAAAGTCACCGTTTTTTGATGATGATTGTCTCATTTTGCGTGATGATCATGTCCATAGGCACGTCATGAGGCTCTGCAGGTAAGTCATCATACACCTGAAATTCGTAGCCCACTCCTATCTTCGTGGCGCGCACCGTGTTGAGCAGACGGTCATAAAAGCCTTTACCTCGACCGAGCCTGTTGCCTTTTCTATCAAATGCTACAGCCGGCACTATAATAAGCTCGAGTGTATCTGCCGAGACTACATTGTCTCCGGAGGGCTCCTCGATATGGAATGCTCCCAGTTCGAGACGAGACTCGTCATACGGCAGGATGTCTAAATTCACTCCATTCACGCGCGGCAGATAGAAGTGCTTTTTGCCGCCCCATTTGCGAAGGAATGAGCGTGTTGACAATTCGTCGGGGAGAGAATGATACATCAGCACATGCTCTGCCATAAGGAAAGCGGCTGTCTTTTCGAGTCGTTCAAATACTTGCGCGGCTGCCTGCTCACGCTCCAGTTCATCCAGCATTGTGCGCAGATTCTTTATCTTTCTGCGAATTTCAAATTTTTCCATAGTATTTTGTTTTATTTCTTTTTAGCATTAGCATCTGTTTGCTTCGGTTCTATTACCAGGGGAGATTCACCGGCGTCCAATGCCTTCACAGCGCGTTTCACTCCGTTGTCTTCCTCATTGAGCACCTCAATAAAGGCGGAATATCCCAGAATATCGCGTATTATGACGGCCTTCAACTGGTTGAGAATCCGATCTTGCGACCTTCGGATATAATACCATCTTGCGGGCACACNCCGCTCGNCAGCGTATGCCACAAATCCTTCAAGGAGTGTGTNAATCGNGGGGCAATGACTTTAGCACCTGATTGACATTCGTACTCTTCTTCAGGATGCTTCTGTAATTATCCGCCACCCTATACGCATACTGATTAATCAGTCCGGCGTTTGAGACGGCAATATAATAAGAGGTGATGCCGGTAGTGTCTTCCGGAACGAAAACATCGGGCATGATGCCTCCTCCACCAAACACGGTGCGACCTGTGACAGTATTGAATATCTTACTCTTGTCGAGACGGATACTGTCCATACTGTAAAACTCGCCGTGCTTATATCGTTCAAGCAGGTCTGTCTCATATTTGTCAGTCTCACCGAGTTTGTATTCTTTCTGTATGCTGCGTCCGGAGGGTGTGAAATAACGCGCCACCGTAAGACGTATGGCACTGCTGTCGGGAAGTGTGGTCTGATTTTGCACAAGACCCTTACCGAAGGTACGTCTTCCTATTATCAGTCCTCTGTCGTTATCCTGGATGGCACCCGAGAAAATCTCCGAGGCTGAGGCTGAATATTCGTCGGTCAATACGGTGAGTTCGGCATTCTTGAAGCTCCCCTCTCCGTCGGCGAAGGTAAAGCTCTCCATATCCTGACGCTTGCCACTGGTGTAGACTATCATCTTGCCGGCCTCCAGAAATTCATTGGCCATCAAAACGGCCTGATCCATATAACCACCGGAATTGCCGCGAAGGTCTACTATAAATTTTTGCGCTCCTTTGGCCTGTAGTTCTCTGAGAGCAGTGATAAATTCATTATAGGTGGTCTTGGCAAACTTGCTGACCTTCACATAGCCGATGCCGTCCTTGACGATATACGAGCAGTCAACGCTATTAACGGGCACCGGACCGCGCACTATAGTGTATTCAAGAGGTTTCGATGAATTTTCACGCAATATCTTCAATTTCACCGTAGTGCCCTCCTTTCCGCGAAGATGACGGTAGACATTCTCGGTAGTGGCATTTTTGCCCGTAAGATCAAGTGTATCGGCCTGAAGTATCTTGTCGCCGGCAAGAAGACCCACCTTTTCGGAAGGACCGCCGGGCACTACCTCTATGACCGAAACCGTATCGTTGAGAATTTGAAATGAGACACCTACACCACTGAAACTCCCTTCCAGATCTTCATTGACTGCCGTCAATTCGCTCGCGGGGATATAGGCAGAGTGGGGATCCAACAGAGACAGCAATTTCGGATATAATTCCTCCATGAGGCTATCTACATCGATATCATCCACATATTCATTCTCTATCATGCTCAGTATCGCTTCCAGTTTCTCATGATGAGGCGACGCAGGCTTGGTAAATATGTATCTCCCCAACAATATTCCGAGGGCTATACCGACAGAAAAGAGAATTGGGATAAGTATGCCTCTCACTTTACGATTATCAGTCATTTTCTACTCCTCAGGCAGATGTACGGTCTCGACCCCGGCTTTGCGCAGGAGGTCGAGACCATCTGTAATTCTATATAGTTCTGAAAAAACAACTCGTTTGATTCCGGCCTGTATGATCAGTTTCGCGCACTCCATACAGGGTGAGGCGGTGACANACAGNGTGCTNCCCNCGCNCGAATNATTGNTGCNGGCCACTTTCGTTATGGCATTTGCCTCGGCATGAAGCACGTATGGATACGTAAGTCCCTGCTCATTCTCACACACATTGTCGAAGCCGGAGGGAGTGCCGTTATAGCCGTCTGATATAATCATCTGATCCTTTACCAGAAGAGCACCTACCTTGCGACGCTCGCAATAGGAGTTTTCGCTCCATATANGCGCCATACGCAGATAGCGGCTATCTATTATNTGTTGTTTTTCCATTATTCAACTTTTAGATTTTATTCGTGCTCCATGAGGAACCTCTCAGCGTCGAGGGCTGCGCGGCAACCGGAGCCGGCGGCTACGATAGCCTGACGGTAACGGGGGTCACAGCAGTCGCCGGCTGCATAGATACCCTCTACGCTGGTCTGCTGCGTACCGTTGAAGGTCTCTATATAGCCTTCCGAATTAAGCACTAATTTGTCGCGGAATATATCAGTATTTGGTCTGTGACCTATCGCCAGGAAGAAGCCGTCGATGTCAATATCAAACACCTGCTCCTTGTCCGTACCCTTAAATTCCACAATCTTGGCTCCCTCCACGCCGTCTTCGCCGAAGAGACCAACGGTATTACAGTTGAAAAGGATGGTGATATTCTCCTTCTCAGACACACGGCGCTTCATCACATCAGATGCGCGAAGATAGTCTTTACGTACTATCAGGAATACCTTACGNCAGATCGTAGAAANATACAAGGCTNCCTCNCAGGCAGTGTCGCCGCCACCTACTACGGCNACATTCTTCTNACGGTAGAAGAAACCGTCGCAAGTAGCACAAGCACTCACACCCATACCTCTATATTTTTCCTCATCAGGAAGACCAAGATATTTAGCCGAAGCACCGGTAGCCACGATTACTGTGTCAGCCATAATCACGTCGCCTCGTTCGTCTACACATCGGAAAGGACGGGATGTGACATCCACGGATTCTATCACGCGACTGCGAATATCTGTGCCGAAACGCTCGGCCTGCTCGCGCAACTCATTCATCATTTCAGGACCCTGGATACCTTTCGGATATCCGGGGAAATTTTCTATTTCTGTAGTCTGGGTCAACTGGCCACCGGGCTGCTGACCCTCAAACAATATCGGTTTAAGATTTGCGCGTGATGCATAGATGCCGGCGGTATATCCGGCCGGTCCGCTACCGATAATCAATACTTTCGTGCTCTCTTCATTCATTGTATCAGATATTTTAATGTTGTTATTACCGGACATACCGGTATTTTTTGTTACATAAGATTGTTGATCTTTGCTTTAGGATATTTGCTTTTGTTAAACCGGAAGTCAGCATCGCTCACCTGAGCCTTCAGCGACACATTACGCAGCGTCACTGACATTGTCTTTCCGTCAGCGAGGGTCACATCTATCCTTTGCGGAATCAAAGACGCCGAGGCAAGTGTCACAGTAATCTTCTTCGCACTCAGACCGCGACGCTTGGGCGTTAGAATCAGGGTCTTCCGGTCCGTTCCCTTACTTGCTCCGTAACTTACGCTGTAAGATGATGATGTCTGCAGCAAAAGAAGCGGATTGCTCTCACCCAACTCCTCTTCCGTGGGTATAAATATGGTTGCTTCATTCGTATCGGCACTCCATGTTGTCATTGTCTTACCATCATACCATGTAGCCACACTCGGAGTGATGATGCTGAATCGATTTCCTTTCTCTTTGATTTTGCCGGACACTGACTTACCTTGCCGGGACAGGGTAAAGTCAGCACTGATGCCCGTCGCACCCTTCAGGCGCGACACGCATTTATCCAATGTCTGCAGAGCGGTATCGGCCGCAAAGATGCTTATGCCGCCCATCAGCAAGACTAATATTATCGAAAGATATCTTTTCATCTTTAATTAAATAACGCTCTATGCGCTAATGCTGTTCATTATCATAACAACGTTGCCGGCGCAATCTTAGTATAACCGTGTTTTTACATCTCGGCAAGCGCTCGCTCGAGTCCTACCTGATCGATGCGAAGGTCGCGGGGCTTGCCTCCGGTGGAGGGTCCTACAAAACCGTGCGCTTCAAGTTGGTCCATAATCTTACCGGCGCGGGTGTAACCTATCGAGAAGTGACGCTGCAAGGAGGATGTCGATGCTATGCCACTACCTACGATATACCGGGCACACTCCTCAAACANTGGATCGCGTTCANCTATCATGCCGTTTCCGNCNNNACCTTCTTCGCCGGCTGTTTCGGGTTCGGGGAGTATGTATGGTCCTGAATTAAAGGGCTGTCGGGAGATATAATCGCAGATCTCAGTCACCTCGGGAGTATCTATAAATGCGCACTGCANGCGTACAAGATNCGAATTACTNCTGATCAGCATANCTCCCCTACCTATGAGNTGCTGCGCACCGGTAGTGTCAAGAATAGTCTTCGAGTCGACGCCGGAGGTCACCTTGAAGGCAATACGCACGGGGAAGTTGGCCTTGATGATACCGGTAATAACATTGGTAGAGGGACGCTGAGTGGCTATGATAACGTGCATACCCACAGCGCGAGCCTTCTGAGCCAGGCGGGCTATCGGCTTCTCCACCTCCTTGCCGGAGGTCATGATAAGGTCGGCAAACTCATCGACTACCACTACTATATAAGGCAGGAAACGATGACCTTCACTCTCGTCAAGTTTTCGCTCTGATATCTTGGCATTATATTCCTCGATATTACGCACCTGAGCCAGACGCAGCAATTTATAGCGGTTGTCCATCTCTACGCATAAAGATGACAGCGTCTCCACCACCTTACTCATATCCGTCACGATGGCATCACCATCACCGGGTATCTTCGCCAGATAATGCTTCTCTATCTTGGCGTATATCGAAAATTCCACCTCCTTAGGGTCGATCATCACGAATTTCAGTTGGTCAGGACGCTTCTTATAAAGCAGTGAAGCGATGATTGCGTTAAGACCTACAGACTTACCTTGACCCGTCGCACCGGCCACCAGAAGGTGAGGCATCTTTGTAAGGTCGGCTATGTAGACATCGTTGCCGATCGTCGAACCGAGGGCTACCGGCAATTTATATTGCGTCTCCCTATATTTCCTCGAATTTATGATAGTGCGCATCGAGACAGTCTGAGGGTCATCGTTGGCCACCTCGATACCTACGGTGCCTTTGCCGGGTATCGGGGCGATAATACGCACTCCGATAGCGGCAAGACTCAGTGCAATATCATCGGCAAGATTCTTGATCTTGGCAATCTTGATACCCTGGTCGGGGCGTATCTCATAGAGAGTGACCGTCGGTCCTACCGTTGCTTCTATCTTGGTGATGGGAATGCCGTGATACAGCAATGTATCCTCAATCTTCTTCTTATTGGCCGCCTGCTCATCTTCATCTACTGTGACACTGTTGTCACCCTCCACAAGGAGTTCGACCGGCGGGAACTTATACATCCTCTCAATCAAACTGCCCTTATGCGACTCTTTGCCCTCTGCTTGTGCTATAGTATTGACATTCACCACCATAACATCATCATCAGAGGTGTCTTCTCCTTTGAGGCTCTCGTCAGGGTCCGACACGTCGCCTGTCGGCTGATTCTCTATCGCCTCAGCCTCATGCTCGTAGAGGGATTCCTCAGCGGCATATTGGTCTGATATCTCTTCATCAGCATCATTTATCCCGTATCCGTTATTTATGGCCAATGGTTCTTCTTCATCATCTTCTTCAAGTTCGTAAGCATAGATTGAGGAGTCAAGTTCCGCTTCATCTCCCGAGAAAGTCACTACCTCATCCTCGTCAATCTCTGCAGACTCATCGCCCGCAATCTCCGGACCTTCTCCCGAACGAGCCTCATCCCGCGCTTCCTGCTCACGCATCGCCTGCAGTTCCCGTTCTATCTTCTCCTGCTCTGCCTTTGCCTCCGCTGCAGCGCGACGACGAGCCATAATCTGATTCTTTTTGCGGATTATCCATTTCACCACATCGCGCAGACATATCACAATAAAGATGGCAAGTGAGAGAAGACAAAGTATGACGGCTCCTGTCCAACCGAGGAAATGTATCAGGAATTCATTTACATATCTGCCGTGATAGCCACCCCAGTTTACCGGACTATTGAAGCCGAGGGTCAGCAGACCGATAATAAGGCTGACGGTGATAAGAGCCACGATACACTTTATAGTGAAATTGACAGTCTTGAATTTAGGACGTCCGATAAGCAGTTTCAGGGAGAGGCAGATAAGCCACACGATGACGACAAGACTTCCTACGCCGAATGACTCGTTGATAAGAAACTCGGAAATACGGGCACCCCCTTCTCCACCGGCATTGCTTATGTCGGTAGCCATACCGATAGCGGCGTTGGTAATGGCAGCCTGGTCTCTCACACACTGTGAGAAATAAGAGATGCAGGCCACGGCCAGATAGACGCCCAACGCTCCGAGCACGAGTCCNANAATANTNCGGGTAGTAGTCGATGNNAAGAAGTCTACAATCGCTTGAATTGATGATTTTATGTCCGTTCCTTCCGATTTAGGCTTTTTCTCCTCCTTTTGGGGACGTTTAGGCTCTTTATTGCGGTTGCGCTTGGCAGCAGTGCGCTTCACAGCCGGACGCTCGCGCTGCTCGCGCTCAAGCGTATCAGCAGCCGGAATCTCCTCTTTTACAGGTATTTCAGGTGAGTAATTCTCGTATCTTTTCATCGCTAATTGTCTTTATCTCATATCATGCCTTCTGTTTTTACAAAGACATATCATACAAAATACAAAATTAATAATTCTACATCAAATTTACACTCCCCATCCCCGATTTTTTTAGCCACAATGCGCAAGCCTCCCAATCCGAGCAACGTACGGACATGACTTTGGCATACGGACACAAAACTTTTTATGTTAACGTGTGTTAAAGAAGTATAACACCATAAGATATTACAAATAAGATATTTTAATATCGTTACTAAACATACTAAAAACCAAAGCCCTCTCGTCTATGAAGATTACTCTATACATACAGTTTATTTCTCTGACTCTCATATCCGGAGTAATTTTCTCCGGATGTCGCAAATCCGGTGACGGCAAGGAGCAATACGACTCAACAGCAGCGCTGACTGAGGATAGTATCAACACGGTTGTTGAAGAAGAGCCGGACACGTTGACTCTGAAAAGCAGCGTCGCTGATATGCAGCGGTTTATGGCTGAGTCAGAACACGCTGAAGACTACCGCAAAGGTATCATTCCTGCAATGGTGGAAGACGTGCCGCAATATGCCATCAAACTGCTGATGAACAAATTTGACGGCTTTCTGATTGTAGATAAAGCCACGATGAAGTTATACCGATACGACAAATATGGAGTCTTGCAAGAGTCGATGGGTATGGCGTGCAGCAAGAATTTTGGCACCAAGCATGAAAGGCGCGACAACCGTACGCCGGAAGGCTTCTTCTCCATAGCCGGCAAGTATGACTCGACAGATTGGCTCTATACCGATGATGACGGCAACACCTCTGAGGTGAAAGGACAGTTCGGTCCACGATTCTTAAGATTAAAAGTGCCAAATACCTCCCAGATAGGTATTCACGGCACGTGCGCTCCGTGGAGCATCGGCGGTCGCAGAAGTCACGGTTGTATACGTGTATTAAACGAAAATATTCTCCNACTTTTTGATATTGTGGAGGTGAGGCTGGCCCNTCATTGTATCTCCGGGTCGTAAGGATTTTGCCGTCAATGCCGAGGAGGGTTACGACATACCGACAGTGCCCGTAATGGCGGGCAAACCTCGGGCTCGCTACACAGCATCGTCGGCCAAGCCGAAGGAAGTCGAAAAAGAACTGCCGGCAGATACCATCAAATCCGAACCCACGCCGGCTGACCCCGTCAAGGTTAAGCATTTACCGGCAGACACCATCCATACCGTGCATATTCCGTCAAATGAAATATAGGTCAAATACGGGTGAAATATAGGTCAAATACGGGCTATTTGCGATTTTTTTATTAATTTCGCATTATGAACCTTTATCCGCCGACAATCTCAGCGGGTCAAGGCACAGACAAAAAAGGGATATGAAGATAACCACCATCATCGGAATAATCGTGCTGTTGGTAGCATGGCTGGCGCTCGCCGGATATACTTTCGTATATTCCGGTTTTAATCTCCGCAATCTCATGGTGGTAGGATTTTCAGGGGTGATAATTTTTGTGCCCGTATGGAAGAGATACATCAGAACAGACAAGACCAACTCCCGGCGATGACTTCTTCGAAGCCCTCATCAATGACCGGAGAGTTACTCTCCCGCATAAATACTCCGGATGACTTGCGTAAACTTCCGGTGGAGCAACTCCCGCAACTATGCGCGGAGATACGACAATATCTCATTCATTCCCTGGCCGGCAATCCGGGGCACTTCGGTTCGTCAATGGGCACCGTAGAACTGACCGTAGCTCTACATTATGTATTTGACACACCCTCCGACCGACTCGTCTGGGACGTAGGCCATCAGGCTTATACTCACAAAATCCTCACCGGACGGCGCGAGGCCTTTGCTACACAACGCACTCTCGAGGGTATCTCAGGATTTCCCAATCCTCTTGAAAGCGAATATGATACCTTCATGGCAGGCCACGCTTCCAATTCCATATCGGCCGCCCTCGGTATGGCAATCGCCGACAAAAATACTCCCGGCCGGGAGTCAAGAAAGACGGTAGCCATCATCGGCGACGCCTCCATATCAGGCGGACTCGCTTTTGAGGGTCTCAATAATGCTTCCAATCACCCAAACGACATGCTTATCATCCTCAACGATAATGAGATGAGCATTGATGATAATGTAGGGGCATTACACAGATACCTGACGGAGATGACCATCTCCTCACGATATAATAAATTGCGCGACAGAGTCTATCGTCTTTTCAAACGTAAAGGTTTGATATCAGACTCCAACAAAGGACTCATTCTGCGCTTTAACAATTCGCTGAAAGCCCTCATCTCCCGACGTCAGAACATTTTTGAGGGACTCAATATTCGCTATTTCGGGCCCTTTGACGGTCATGACGTGGTGAAACTGGTCAAGATACTTCGCGACATCAAGGATATGCGCGGTCCGCGTATTCTGCATGTCAACACCATAAAGGGTTGTGGGTTTGAGGCTGCGGAGAGAAATCCGGCCGGCTGGCACGCACCGGGAAAATTTGACCCTCACACGGGCGAAAAACTTTCTTCTGACGGCAATCCGAAAGTTGCCAAATGGCAAGACATCTTCGGCACTACTCTCGTCTCTCTCGCTGAGAGTCATCCGGAGATCTGCGCCATCACTGCCGGTATGCTCAGCGGTACGTCCGTATCCAAAATGAAGGATAGATACCCCGACCGCACATTTGACGTGGGCATCTCTGAAGGCCATGCCGTGACATTCGCCGGCGGACTGGCTGCCGGTGGCAAACATCCTTTCGTAGCGATCTACTCCGCTTTTCTGCAGCGAGCCTACGACAATATCATTAATGACATCTCTATCCAGGGTCTGCCGGTGACCTTCTGCATAGACCGCGCCGGACTCGTAGGCGAAGACGGAGTGACTCATCACGGCATTTTCGACCTCGTGTATCTCCGGGCGATACCAAACATGACAGTGGCCTCCCCTCTCGATGCACCCTCACTTAGAGCCTTGATGCGTGAGGCACTCGCACTGAATGCTCCCATGGCCATCCGCTATCCACGTGGCAATGCGCCCGCAGAGACTGACCCGCAGGAAGAAATATCCCTCCCCCTCGGCAAAGCAAGACCCATATATACAGAGGGAGAGTCATCCATTGCTGTAATCAGTATCGGTGAGATCGGCGNTGAAGTGATCAAAGCGACGGAGNCACTGCGCGAAAAGGGCAAGAACATACATCACTACGACCTTGTCTATCTCAAGCNTCTTGACACAGAACTGCTTTACGCTATCGCAGCCCGATATTCACATGTNATCACCATTGAGGATGGAGCCGTCACAGGAGGCATGGGTTCGGCAGTCGGCGAATATTTCGACGCTCTCCCCCACTCTCCCCGCCTCATAAAGATGGGAATACCGGACCATTGGGTAAACCACGGCACGGTAGCGCAACTGCGTCGTCAGGAAGGTATTGATGCTGAGGCAGTGGTCAAAGAAGTAGAGAAAATTTTATCCAAGTAACAATATATGAAGATTATAATTGCCGGCGCCGGTGAAGTTGGAACTCACCTTGCAAAGATGCTGTCTACTGAAGATCAAGACATCATTCTGGTGNACAATGACCAGGTGCGTCTNGANAATCNTGANCGCAACTATAATCTAATGACCTGTCAGGGCTNTACCTCTTCATTTCAGNCCCTGAAGGATATAGGAGTGGAGGAGTGTGACTTATATATAGCGGTCACTCCCTACGAGACACGCAATATCACCTCCTGCGCAATTGCCAAGAATTTAGGCGCCAAAAAGACCGTAGCGCGCATTGACAATTCTGAATTTCTTAAAAACGAAAACAAGCAGATACTTAAAAACATAGGTGCTGATTATCTTATATATCCCGAGAATTTAGCGGCTGTTGAGATCAATACCGCCCTTTCTCACAACTGGGCGCGATATTGGGGAGAACTGCACGACGGCAAATTGCTGCTTATCGGGGTGAAACTTCATGAAGATTCAGAACTTCTTGATATCCAAATCAAGGATCTGCCGGTTACCAACCATGACTTTCATATAGCCGCTATCAAGCGCAACAATGAGACAATCATCCCCAAAGGCTCTGACACTATACTCAAGGATGACATCCTATACTTTATCACCACGCCTAAATATGTGCAGGAGGTGCAGACTCTCTGCGGCAAAAAGAAGAAGGTGATACGCAAAGTGATGATTATGGGAGGTTCGCGTATCGCACTGCGCTTTGCCCGGCTCTACGACCATGAATACAGCATCCGCATTATCGACAACAATCGCGACCATTGCGAATATATGGCCACTGAGTTTCCCGACTGTGAGATAATCCACGGCGACGGCCTTGACATCGAAGTGCTGCGTCATAACAATATCTATCAGTATGACGCATTTCTGGCTATGACAGATTCGTCGGAGTCCAACATACTCTCCTGCCTTACTGCCAAAGACTTCGGTGTAAGCAAGACATTGGCAGACGTGGAAAACCTTCAGTTTTTCTCACAAGCCGAAAATCTGAATATCGGTACGATTATCAACAAAAAACTATTGGCCTCATCACATATCTTCAAGTTGCTGCTTGATGCTGACGAGCAGAATGCCAAGTTCCTCTCGTTGGCGGATGCAGACGTTGCCGAAATCAACGTCAGACCCGGCGCGAAGATCACTCGCCATCCGGTAAAAGACCTCAAACTACCCTTCGGTATGACTCTCGCTGCGCTGACACGCAATGACGAGGTGATGCTCATATCGGGTAACACGCAGATCGAGGCGGGTGACAGCGTTGTGGTCTTCTGCCTTACCGGCACCTTCAATAAGATTGAAAAATGGTTTAATTAATTCCGGACACGTGTCTTCATTCTTTCGACATAAAGGCTATATCAACATCGTGATGCTGCTTCGTGTCATCGGCTGGCTTTTGCTGGTGGAAGCCTGCATCATGGTGATACCCTGCATAGCGGGACTACTTTATCAGGAGCGCTCTACACTACGCTTCCTGATCTGCATAGGCATCACTGCCGCAGCGGCTTTCTCTTTAATGAGTCTGAAGCCAAAAACACGGGAAATGGGCAAACGGGAAGCAATACTTCTCACCGGCCTTACCTGGGTGATACTATCCCTATTCGGAATGCTCCCATTTCTGATATGTCGCACTCACTTTAATATCACCGACGCCTTTTTCGAGACGATGAGCGGCTTTACCACCACCGGTGCTTCCGTACTCAATACGCTTGAAAACGTGCCTCATTCCATTATTCTATGGCGTTGTATCTGCCAATGGATCGGAGGCTTGGGAATCATCATCTTCACTTTGGCCATTATCCCCATGCTCAACTATTCCGGCGGCATGCAGCTCTTCAATGCAGAGGTGACGGGCATAACCCATGACAAACTGCGTCCCCGCATCTCATCTACCGCCAAAGGTTTGTGGAAGGTGTATATCTTCCTTACGGTGCTGCTGATGTTCCTGCTGACTTTCTCGGACATGAATATCTTTGAAGCCATCTGCTACGGGCTCAGCACCATGTCTACCGGCGGATTCTCTACCAGCGATATGGCGCTATCACAATGGGACAGCAACTATATCAAAGGGGTGATGGTGATATTCATGTTTCTCGGTGGCGTCAATTTCGCATTGCTCTTCAAGCTGGGTCACGGACAATGGCGCGGCCTGCTGAAATATGATGCCTTGAGGGCATATATCCTTATAATTNCNGTGNCCTATATTGTCNTCANNATNAATNTCATNATCCGGGNNATGGTGCATAAGTGAGACCACGTAACTCTTGCCCCTCGCTTACAAGCCACCTCCATCCGCTCTTCCAC
>WFLX010146347.1_pt1 | contig 18243 bp, 15 predicted proteins | sample 4967041 | NCBI WGS metagenome assembly WFLX01 (sample SAMN12857096, study PRJNA449069) | gut metagenome | isolation source: stool from male and female vole | host: Microtus ochrogaster | place: USA:Florida | collected 2017 | reverse complement strand
AAACACAAAGAACAAAATACATCAGATAAACCGCTCACGCTTGAATATTCAAACGAAGACGACCGTGCCTACGGACTCGCCGGAATGGCAATATCTCTTGCCGCTCTCAATGCCTTCGACCGCATAGCAGAANTAAGNNTTNATGGAGACNANGACANGATGNTGNAATTCTCNAATNAATATTACTTCTCCGGAAGTCCGTCGATATCACCCAAAAGCACATGGGACAACCTTGTGCAAAACTTTCATATANCCGCCNCAATGGTGATCAGCAATGTCATGTCGCGTTCGATGGTACGCATGCACCGCGACGTTCCTGTAGAGATACTCGGCACTCTACACGATGAGATCCTGCGCGAGGGTAGGGATAGCTGTGGGCTTGAGGACGACGAAATCGATACACTCTTCAACCGCACACTAAGCTATTCACGCCGCATCTTCTCCAATCCGAGGCTACATCCTGCCATTGATGAATTTGCACGCATCATCTCCCGCCGGCGTACACTCAGCGGAAATGAGATAAGAGACGAACTGCGGCTGCTGCAAATTATTTAGAACAGGATTTAAAACCAAATTACATGCGGATGCACCGGGGTACATCCCCTCATATAAATAGGACAACCATGCAACTGACTATAGAAGAGATGCAGCAATCCATCGATGTATGGATCAAGGATATCGGAAACGGCTATTTCCCTCCACTTGCCAATATGGTTGTACTCACAGAGGAAGTGGGAGAACTTGCCAGGGTTATGGTCAGGAAATATGGACCGCAGGTGGCTAAGAAAGGAGACCTTGACAAGGACATAGAGGAGGAACTTGCCGATGTGCTTTGGGTCGTAGGTTGTCTTGCCAACCAGACAGGGGTCAATCTAACGGAGGCTTTCCAAAAAGCCATGAAAAAAAAGACCGACCGTGACCGTGACCGCTTTAAATAATGCATAATTCGAAATACAATATTCAAAACTAATCTAAATCATGAAACCTATTATAGAGTGCGTTCCTAATTTCAGTGAGGGGCGCGACAAAGCAAAGATAAAAGAAATCACAGATGCGATAGAAAGCGTAGAAGGAATCAGCTTGCTGGATGTTGATCCGGGAGAAGCCACCAACCGCACGGTAGTGACATTTGTTGGAGCTCCGGAAGATGTGGTGGAAGCTGCGTTCCGAGGAATCAAGAAAGCAGCCGAAGTAATCGACATGCGCAACCATCATGGAGCCCATCCACGTATGGGCGCTACGGATGTGTGTCCACTTATTCCGGTGTCAGGAATTTCTCTTGAAGAATGTGCGGCACTTGCCAGGCAACTTGCCGAGCGAGTGGCAGACGAACTCGATATCCCAACATATTGCTATGAGGCAGCGGCATTCAAGCCCGAACGTAAAAACCTCGCAGTATGCCGTGAAGGAGAATATGAGGCTCTACCAAACAAAATGGGTTCCGAAGAAAAGGGACCGGATTTCGGCAACCGTCCGTATGATGATGGAGTGGCAAGCACCGGAGCTACAACCATCGGAGCCAGAGACTTCCTTATCGCGGTAAACTTCAATCTCAATACTACATCAACACGCCGTGCCAACGCAATAGCTTTCGATGTGCGTGAAAAAGGACGTCCGATGCGCGAAGGAGGGAAAGTGACCGGCAAACCGATAAAAGACGAGGACGGAAATACGATAATGATTCCCGGCACCCTGAAAGGGACAAAGGCTATCGGATGGTATATAGACGAATATGGGATAGCTCAGGTTTCAATGAACATAACCGACATATCGCAAGTGCCTCTTCACGAAGCATTTGACGAGGTATGCCGCAAGGCAGACGCACGAGGGGTAAGGGTGACGGGCACAGAAATCGTCGGACTTGTGCCTAAGCGAACCCTTATTGAAGCAGGCAAGTACTTCCTTCGCAAACAGCAGCGTAGCTGCGGCATACCCGAAAGCGAGATAATCAGGATTGCCATAAAGTCGATGGGGCTCGACCAACTCTCTCCATTCGATCCCAAGCAAAAGGTGATAGAATATCTTATAGAAGACGATTCGTCAAAAAAACTTATCAATCTCACAGCCCGTGGACTTGCAGAGGAGACAGCATCGGAGTCTCCTGCACCCGGTGGAGGCAGCATATCCGCATATATGGGTGCACTTGGTGCAGCTCTTGGCACAATGGTAGCAAATCTTTCTGCGCACAAAGCCGCCTACGATGACCGCTGGGAGGAATTTTCCGATATCGCCGAGATAGGAGAGAAACTAATGGAGGAGCTTCTGCATCTGGTGGATGAGGACACAGCAGCCTTCAACCGTATCATGGCTGTGTTCGGGATGCCGAAAAAGACAGAAGATGAGAAAGCGGCACGTGCTGCTGCCCTTGAGGAAGCGACACTATATGCCACCAGGGTGCCGTTAAGCACCATGAAGAAAGCTTATGAAGTGTTTGATGTGGTCGAGAATATGGCAGCCAACGGCAATCCCGCCTCAGTCACCGACGCAGGAGTGGGGGCACTTGCAGCCCGTGCAGCCATCAGGGGAGCCGGACTGAATGTGCGCATCAACGCAGCCGGACTTAAAGACCGGGCAACAGCGGAAGCCTTGACAGCGGAAGCAGCCGAGATTGAAAATCTCGCTGAGAAAAGAGAGAGCTCAATACTAAAGATAGTCACATCAAAAATGTAACCCCTATATGAAACTCCCCCGCATCAACCTGCTTGTGCAGATTCTGATTGCCATAGCCCTTGGCATAGGCGCCGGATGGGTATTACCTTCATGGCTCGGCAGACTTTTCATAACTTTCAATGCAATCTTCAGCCAGCTATTGGGATTCCTGATACCGCTCATCATTGTAGGTTTTGTAGCCCCTGCGATATCAGATATCGGCAAACAGGCAGGCAAGATGCTTCTCGCCACGGCACTCATAGCTTATGCAGCAACGATCTTCTCCGGATTCATGAGTCTTGCAGTTGGTGAATCCCTATTCCCCCACCTCATAACACCCGGCTCGGCAGGCGACATTAAGGAATCGAACGATCTGACACCATATTTCACAGTTGAGATACCCCCTTTGATGAGTGTTATGACCGCACTCGTCACTGCCTTCATCGTGGGGATCTGCCTTTCATTGATGAAAGGACAGGTTCTTAAAGAAGCCTTCTCGGAACTTAGGGAAATAGTGGAGATGTGCATACGCGGGCTCATCATTCCCCTACTTCCGATATACATATTCGGAATATTCCTGAACATGACAGTCTCAGGCCAGGTAGCCGATGTGCTCTCAACATTTGCCAAGATAATCGGAGTCATATTTGCCCTTCACATATTGCTGCTCATTTTCCAATATTGTGTAGCCGCTCTCTTTGTGAAGAGAAATCCTTTCCCACTGCTATGGACCATGATGCCGGCATATTTCACGGCACTTGGCACACAGTCGTCGGCAGCCACCATTCCGGTGACACTCCGCCAGACAATCAAGATGGGGGTCAGCGAGGAGGTTGCAGGTTTTGTGATTCCACTCTGTGCCACCATACACATGAGCGGCAGCGTCATGAAAATTGTCACCTGCGCGCTTGCGATTATGATCATGCAGAGCATGCCATATAACATACCGATGATGGCGGGCTTCATTTGTCTTCTTGCAATCACCATAGTAGCGGCTCCCGGAGTTCCCGGAGGAGCTATAATGGCATCGCTCGGACTTCTTGCCAGCAATCTCGGATTTACAGAAGGAGACCTCGCACTCATGATAGCAATATATATAGCCATGGACAGTTTCGGAACGGCATGCAACGTGACCGGTGACGGATTTATCGCGCTGATAATCGATAAATTCTTTGGGAAAAAGAAGGCTCCTGCTGTAGTGGCGTAGTGAATATGGGAATGGCTCCAAAAATAGGTTGTAGATAAGTTTTTATTAAAAATCGCAAATTATTGCAGTTTGCATTCGCAAATTTAAAATAATTTATGTAACTTTACACTCGAAATTCCATTATAGGAAATCGAGTGTATTTTTTTTCATCGAGCAAGCATTGAAAAAGTTAGCCATGTCTGAGCCAATNNATCACATACCCGNCCTNCTNCCAGAGACTTTAGACTGCCTTGACATCAAGCCCGACGGCATATATGTAGACGCCACTTTCGGCGGTGGCGGTCATTCCCTTGCAATATTGGAAAGACTTGGTCGGAATGGCAGGCTTCTTGGCTTTGACCAGGATTCTGATGCAATAGCCAATGCCCCTGACGATCCACGGTTCACCTTTGTCAGGAGCAACTTCCGATTCATGCGGAATTTCCTCCGCTACCACGGCATAGACAAAGTGGACGGAATATTGGCAGATCTTGGAGTCTCCTTCCATCATTTCGATGATGCATCAAGGGGTTTTTCCTTCCGCGCAGATGCACCGCTTGACATGAGAATGAACCGGGAATCACCGTTGACCGCCGCCCGTTTGCTCGAAAACTACAGCGAGCGCGACCTTCTTTCGCTTCTGCGCACTTATGCCGACCTAAAAGATCCGGCAAAGGCAGCCAGGGCAATAGTTGCCGCACGTGCATCCAAGCCTATCCTGACCACTTTCGAACTTGCAGATGCAGTGAGGCCCGGACTCAATCCTAAAGGGGAGAAGAAAGAGATGGCACAAGTGTTCCAGGCATTGAGAATAGCTGTAAATTCAGAAATGGAAGCACTCACCTCACTGCTTTCAAACGCACCTGAAATGCTCAAGCAAGAGGGTAGGGCAGTGATACTGACCTATCATTCTGTGGAAGACAGAATAGTGAAAAATTTCTTCCGGTCAGGAAATGTGGAAGGAAAAATTGAAAAAGACTTCTACGGAAAGGTGCTTTGCGACTGGCGAGCAATCACCCGCTCGCCGATCACAGCCGATGAAGAGGAAGTGGAACGCAATCCTCGGAGCCGCAGTGCCAAACTGAGGGCAGCAGAACTTATCAGACAAGGATAACCAAGCTAAGAAAGGATAAAATAGGATGGCTAAAGCTAATTCAAAAAAGGGAACAACCAAGAAAAAGAGAGGGCTGGGTTCGGCGGTGACCAACACTGTCAGACGCAACACCGACGACCTGCGCAATGGGAAAGGGGTCTCACTTGAATTTTTCAAGCGAAACGCATGGCTCATAATAGCCATCATCACCGCCCTTATCGGAGTGATGGGCCTACGCTACCGCACAAAGACAAGGATGTCTGAAATAAAGCAGCTCAACAAGGAACTACAGAGGGCAGAGAGCGACAAACTTCACGAAAAGGCTTGGTATATGACACTTATACGTGAGACAGAACTCACGAAACTGACCACCGAGAAACATCTTGGACTCAAATATCAGGAGGAACCCCCGGTGGTGATTGAATGCGAAGGACTCAAATCTGAATCAGAATAACAAATCGCGACATGGCAAAAAAAGGAAACAAATACCGCATTTTTATCCGCTATGGCGTGATCACATTCATATTCCTGGTGATGGCTTTCGGCATCATCTGGAATATGTTTCGCACAACTGTGGTGGAGGCATCAGCATGGAATGAGCGTGCGGAAAAGCAACTTTCGCGAATCGACACCATAGCACCGGAAAGAGGCAGTATCCTCGCATCAAACGGCAATATCTTGGCTTGCAACGTTAAGGTCTGCGATATCAAGATAGACATGCGCCACAACAAAATAAAGGCAATGAGCAAGGATAAGCTAATGGCAAAGCTTGACTCTCTTGCCGACACCCTCGACAAGAAATACCCTCGCTTCGACCCCAATAAGGCAGATGCAGCCACCCGCAAGGCCAAGTCGTGGCGCGTAAGACTCCACGAAGAGCTGGATAAAGACCCCGACAAACGCACCCGATCGCTCACGGTGGCCCGTCATCGTCCGCTTGAAGAGTTTGATTCTGCCCGAAAGTTCGTTTTCATCCGTGATTTCAAGGGTGCAGGCTTCCGTTGCCCTCTCTATAAAGAGGAACATTCACGACGCATCTACCCTTATGGCAAGATGGCAAACCGAAGCATCGGACGAGTACACGAAGTGGTGAAAGACAAAAATCAGTTAAAAGGAGAAATCCACGGTTATTCCGGACTTGAAAAAGACCTTGATTCCCTCCTCTACGGAAAACCGGGCTTCGCAAAGCAAGTACCACTCACGAAAGGCTACGGATCATGGATCACAACTCCTCCAACCCCGGGCTATGACCTGCTTACCACAATCGACATCGACCTTCAAGACATAGTGGAGGAAAGCCTACAGAATATATGCTCCGAGACCAATTGCGAATGGGGCACAGCTATTCTTATGGAAGTAAATACAGGAGAAATCAAGGCCCTATCCAGCATAGAAAGAATGGACGACGGATCTTATGGCGAAGCCCTGAACAGAGCTGTGCTTCCGTATGAACCGGGATCGGTCATAAAGCCAATTTCCATGATGATTGCTTTTGAAGACGGCTTAATAAGCAATGTAAACCAGACTGTTGACTGCTCACCATTCCAGCTTACAAGAGACCCGCATGCTCCTACAATAAAAAACATGAAGCAGGTGATTGAGATGTCGAGCAACACAGGAATAGCACGAATAATCTTCAAGGGATATGCTTCAGACCCGGCAAAATATCATGACAGGCTTGCCTCCATCGGCTTTTTCGACAAAATAAACTCCGGAATAGCCGGAGAGCAGGTTCCGCAAGTGCGCCGCCTCGAACCCAAAGACAGCAAGGGACGCAACATAACCATGACAGCCCGTCATCTCGACCTCGCCCGGCAGGCGTATGGCTACAACACGATGGTGCCCCCGCTATATACATTGGCATTCTACAATGCCATAGCAAATCACGGTCGCCTCGTAAGACCTCACCTTGTGAGAGCATTACGCTCAGAAAGAGGAGACTCCATGATTCCAGTCAGCTATATACGCGACAATATCTGCTCCCCTGAAACGGCAGAAAAGATGAAGCAGTGCATCCATGAAGTGGTATGGGGAGAACATGGCACAGCACGCCTCGTGCGCGATGACCGTATCAAGATTGTAGGAAAAACGGGCACCGTCTTCCCTGTTGAGAATGGGAAATACAATCCGGCGAAGAGGCGTCTCGCTTTCTGCGGATTCTTCCCGTATGAGGAACCCAAATATAGCTGTATGGTTCTTGTCCAGGGGGCTGCCGGCCTGAGCGCCAACCGCACTTCAGGACAAGTGATGAAACAGATTGCACTTAAGATGCATGCAAGAGGGATGCTTATCGACACTCCAAGGCTCAGGAAGACAGCAACAGGCGAAAAACCTCTTGTTGCCGCAAGCATCAACAATGATTCCGAACAAATAGCCAACACACTTGGACATGCAATAAAGAAAAGCACAGGAAATAACAATTACCCGGCAGGGAAAGTGCCCGACGTCAGAGGTTTTGATCTTCGCTCGGCAGTAAACCTTCTTGAGAGCCAAGGCCTCAACGTATCGGTAAAAGGAGCAGGCAGAGTTGTGAATCAGTCTCTCCAGCCGGGATCGCCAGCCGTACGCGGAAAGAAAATCCTTATTTCCCTTGCAATCTAATAATCCAAAAGCAACCTGACAACCAAAAGATATGACAACGAAATTATCAACATTGCTCAAAGACATCAACCCGCTTGAAATTGTGGGTGACACCGATAAAAACATAGTGGCACTCGAAAGCGACTCCCGACGTGCACAAAAGGAAGGTATGTTTGTCGCGATACGCGGCGTCACTACCGACGGACACAAATATATCCCCGTAGTGGCCTCCGCCCATGTAGGGGCAATAGTCTGCGAAACAATGCCCTCGCAATTTGAACCGGGCATCACCTATATCCGAGTGGCAGACTCATCGGATGCTCTCGGACGTCTTGCGTCGGCATGGTATGGACATCCATCACAAAATCTGAAGCTCGTCGGCGTCACAGGCACCAACGGAAAAACCACCACAGCCACCTTACTATATGAGATGGCACGCCTCGAAGGCTTTGAAGCAGGGCTTCTCTCAACAGTATGCAACTATGTCGGCAACCGTGCAATTCCCGCCACTCACACTACCCCCGATCCCATCACCCTCAACCGTCTTCTTGCCGAGATGGNAGAGNCCGGATGCGAATNTGCCTTCATGGAAGTATCAAGCCATGNAGCGCAACAGAAGAGAATTGCCGGGCTGCACTTCACAGGTGGAATATTCTNTAACCTCACCCGCGACCACCTTGACTATCATGGCTCTGTGGATAACTACATGAATGCAAAAAAAGCATTCTTCGATATGCTTCCCGATACGGCATTCGCCTTGGTAAATATCGACGACAAGGCAGGACGCTACATGATACAGAACACAAAGGCAAAGACCTACACATACTCCCTGCGCAGCGATGCAGATTTCCGCTGCAGGGTTGTGGAGAGCCGTCTTGACGGGACTCTTCTTTCACTCAATGGGAAAGAAGTGGAGGTGCAGTTCACAGGNCGNTTCAANGCNTANAACCTCACAGCAGTATATGGGGCCTCAATACTTTCAGGACTCCCCAAAGAGGAAGTGCTCGTAGGCATGAGCCGCCTGGTACCTGTTGCAGGTCGCTTCCAGACTTTCAGAGGCTCAAATGGAGTTACTGCCATAGTAGACTATGCACACACTCCTGATGCCTTGGTAAATGTGCTCGACACTATCCGCGATGTGCTTGGCGGGGAAGGTTTTATCTGCACAGTGGTAGGTGCAGGTGGTAACAGGGACCACGGAAAACGCCCGATGATGGCGCAGGAGTCAGCCTGCCGTTCCGACCGGCTTATCCTGACTTCAGATAATCCGCGCGATGAGGAGCCGGCAGATATCATAGAGATGATGAAGGCAGGACTGAGCGCAGAGGAACTTCGCCGCACTCTATGCATCACCGACCGCCGGGAAGCAATCCGCACAGCCCTTTCAACCTGCCCACCCGGAGGAGTGGTGCTGATCGCCGGCAAAGGACATGAACCATATCAGGAAATAAAGGGTGTGCGCCATCATTTCGACGACCGTGAGGAAGTGGAGAACTTCTTCAATGCATAACCGATCTCAAAATCTGAAAGCTAAAAACTGAAGAAATGTTTTATTCCATTTTCGATTACCTGCAGAATTCCGGCTCTATCGACTTTCCGGGCCGCCATCTGATGACCTACATCTCTTTCCGAGCCGGCATCACCTTTGCATTGTCGCTCGTGATTGCCCTTGTGTTCGGACGCCGCATCATCGACCGCCTGCAACGTATGCAAGTTGGTGAAGTAGTGCGCAATCTTGGACTTGAAGGCCAAATGAAGAAGACAGGAACACCGACAATGGGGGGCATCATCATCATTGCATCTATAATGGTTCCGTGCCTCCTTATCGGTAACCTTACAAACATCTATATGCTCCTGATGCTCGTGGCTACGCTATGGACCGGAGCAATCGGTTTTCTTGACGACTACAGGAAGATCAAATACCACAACAAGGATGGTCTGCAAGGCAAATACAAAATAATCGGGCAAGTAGGTCTCGGACTACTGGTAGGCCTGACAATGTGGCTATCTCCGGCAATCAAGATGAGTAGTGTGCCGCTGACCCCGGAGAAGGAGGTTGTTGAAGATGTGACCGAAACAGCATTTATTGCAGAGGAAAATCCTGACGGGCCCACAGTTGTNCTTGCCTCAANNATCGTTATGATGAAGCAGATAACGAACGTACCATTCATCATGTGAAAGTCTACAAGACACCTGAGACCACCATTCCATTCGTGAAAAACAACAACTTCAACTATCAGTGGCTCACATCTTGGATTCCCAATGAAAACGCAGCCCACACTGCAGGGTGGATAATATTCGTTCTGGTAGTTATAGTTGCAGTCACAGCCGTCAGCAACGGAGCCAACCTGACCGACGGCCTCGACGGCCTTTGCGCCGGCACTTCTGCAATCATCGGAGTAGCCCTTGCCGTGATGGCATATCTCGGTGGCAACGTGATCTATTCGGGCTATCTGAACATAATGTATATTCCCGGATCGGAAGAACTGGTGGTCTATGCAGCGGCTTTTATCGGTGCATTGGTAGGATTCCTGTGGTATAACGCATTTCCGGCCCAGGTATTCATGGGCGACACAGGCTCACTCATGCTCGGAGGTATCCTTGCAGTTTTCGCGATCCTGATACGTAAGGAACTTCTAATTCCCCTTCTCTGCCTCATTTTCTTCATCGAAGACCTTTCGGTAGTGCTTCAGGTGGCATATTTCAAGATGACCAAGCACAAATATGGCCAGGGAAGACGCATCTTCAAGATGACACCACTGCATCATCATTTCCAAAAAGCAGGAGACCCAAACATCCACTGCCTAATTAACTTCCCCAAACAGCCGATTCCAGAATCGAAAATAGTGGTGCGCTTCTGGATTATCGGCATCTTGCTTGCCGCGCTGACATTCGTGACGCTCAAGATACGATAAAAACAAAAATCCATAGAAAGAACAACTTTACAAGAAACGAACAACAACAGAATATGAAAAATATAAAAGATTTTGAAAATAAAACTCTTATAGTTCTCGGAGCGGGAGAAAGCGGTGTAGGCGCGGCAGCACTCGGAGAAAGCCTCGGCATGAAGGTTTTTGTGAGCGACAACGGGCCTATCTCCGACAAATACCGTGCGGAGATGCTTCGACGCGGCATCCTCTTCGAAGAAAACGGCCATTCCCGCAAACGAGTGCTTTCAGCCGACTATATAGTCAAGAGTCCCGGCATCCCTCCGTATGCACCCCTTGTCAAAGAAGCAGAGGAAGCCGGCATACCTATTCTTTCCGAAATAGAGTTCGCCGGATGGTTTACCGACGCAAAGATGGTCTGCATCACCGGCTCAAACGGAAAGACAACCACTACAATGCTTATCTATCACATTCTGCAGAAGGCCGGACTTAACGTAGGATTGGCAGGCAATGTAGGAAAAAGTCTTGCGCTTCAGGTTGCCGAGGAGCCTCATGATATCTATGTGATAGAACTCTCAAGCTTCCAGCTCGAAAACATGTATGAGTTCAAAGCCAACATTGCCGTCATGCTCAACATAACACCTGACCACATGGACCGTTATGACCACAAGATGGAGAATTATACCCGTGCTAAATTCCGGATAGCGCGCAACCAGAAGAACGACGACTTCTTCGTCTACTGGCTTGGCGATCCTATAGTCACAGAGCAGGTAAAGGCTCTCCAGACAGAAGCCCGGCTGATGCCTTTCTCTGATGAATATGAGCAGGACTCCGTGGCTTGGGAAGACGAAAACGGAATAGTGCATTTCGAAATACCAGGCGAGACATGGGAAATACCAAGAGACCGTATTTCGCTGCAAGGACGCCACAATCTCTATAATTCAATGGCAGCGGGAATATCCGCCACCTTGCTCTCAATCAAGAGCAACACAATAAGGGAGGCTCTCGGGGACTTTGAGGCTGTAGAACACAGACTTGAATTCGTCAGGGAACTTGACGGAGTGCGTTGGGTCAACGACTCAAAAGCAACAAATGTCAACTCAACCTGGTATGCCCTCGACAGCATGCGCACACCTGTGGTTCTGATTCTTGGCGGCAAGGATAAGGGAAACGACTATTCCGAAATACTGCCACTCGTCAAGGAAAAGGTCAAGGCTATAGTATGCATGGGAAAAGACAATGCCAAGCTTCTCGACTTTTTCAGCCGTGAGGTAGCCGAAATCCGCGATTGTCATTCTCTTGCCGATGCAGTGAAAGCTTGCCGCGAACTTGCAGCGGAAGGAGACACTGTACTTCTTTCTCCATGTTGCGCAAGTTTCGACCTTTTCTCAAGCTATGNAGACAGAGGGCGACAGTTTAAGGATGCAGTAAACGACCTATAACAACNACACAGCCATGCCAAATCAATCCAACGACGAAATATTAATCAGGGAGACTANAGGTGGAATTTCCNCCGAGCCTGAAGCGNGNTCTCAAAAAAGGGNGAAAAAGCCACGTAAACGCGCAGAAACAGNTGTNTCAACCATTAAGAGCGATCCCNATATATGGGGCATCTACCTGATGCTGGTGCTGATCTCAATTATTGAGCTATACAGTGCCTCCGCAGCAGAGGTTGTAGGCACCAATGTGTATGCCCCACTCATCAGGCACGGAATGTTTCTCGGCATAGGCTTTGCCCTGCTATATCTCATACAGCGCACGCATTACGGCTACATCACTCGATTTGCAGGGCTCATAGGAATCCTTTCATGGCTTGCGCTTGCCTACTCCTCGTTTATGGGAGTTGAGATCAACGGTGCCCAACGTGCATTCATGCTCGGTCCTTTCACCGTTCAGCCTCCTGAAATAGTCAAGCTCACCGTGATTATATGGTTGGCGACCATCCTTGCAAAAAGTCAGATGAGGCATGATGTGAAGACATCAGGTATTGTCTATTCAGCCATCATAGTAGCTGCTTTCGGCGGTCTTCTTGCCCTTAACGGCCTCACAAACACACTTCTTGTGATGGTGGTGAGTGTATCCATGTTCCTGATATGCGGTATTCCATTGAAAAAGATATGCATAGTAGGAGGTGTCTACGCCGCCCTTTTCGGAATATTCTATGTTAGCACGAAAATGATCAACAGGTCGTCGGAATTCGATAAGGTCGGGCAGTCAGAAGTTGTTGTGGATGCCACAAGCGGTGCACACATGATAGGTTCTGAAACGCAATTAAACCGTGTCATACGCTTCCTCAAGGGAGTGCATCCTGAAGATGAACTGACGGATGAGAACCGTCAGGTAGTGATGGCAAAACTTGCTCAGGCAAGAGGAGGAGTCATAGGAAAGGGGTTCGGCAATTCAAGGGAAAGTGTGCGTCTTCCACTTGCATTCTCCGACTATATCTACAGCATCGTTATTGAAGAGAGCGGTCTCGTAGGGGGTATATTCCTGATGCTGCTCTATCTGCTGCTACTCGCCAGGGCGGGCTATGTGGCTTACAACCTGAACCGAGCGCTGCCTGCCTTCCTCATTCTTGGATGCGCAATACTGATAGTGTTTCAGGCACTCGTCCACATGGCTATTGTCACCGGACTGTTTCCCGTGTCGGGACAGCCGTTACCTCTGATATCGAAGGGTGGAACCTCAATCCTTGTGATGAGCGTTGCAATCGGAATAATGCTGTCGGTATCACGCTATGCCACACGACAGAAAGAAGCAAAATCACAACGCGACAATGATGAGGCCCGTCATCTCGGCGACGACATGAACGCAATAAATGCATCTGCAGAATAAATAGAAATAATTCTCCACACCACAATAACCCAAAATGAAAAAAGACAGATANNAGATACTGATAAGCGGCGGAGGCACCGGGGGTCACATCTTCCCAGCTCTCAGCATAGCCAACGCGCTGAAAGAGCGCCTGAATGCAGAAATACTTTTCGTAGGAGCCGACAACAGAATGGAGATGGAGCGGGTTCCGGCAGCCGGATACGAGATCAAGGGGCTGCCTGTGGCCGGTTTCAACCGAAAGAATCTTCTCAAGAATATCAGTGTCTTGCTGAAGCTGCGAAAATCTATTGCAATGGCACGAAGAATCGTAAAGGATTTCCAGCCCGACATAGCTATTGGAGTTGGTGGTTATTGCTCCGGACCAACATTGAAAGCAGCGCAGAAAGCCGGCGTACCTACTCTTCTGCAGGAGCAAAACTCGTATGCCGGGGTGACCAATAAACTGCTTGCCAAGAAAGCTAAGAAGATTTGTGTGGCATATCCCGGACTCGAGAGATTTTTCCCGGCAGAAAAGATTGTTCTTACGGGCAACCCAATACGGAAAGACCTGCTGTCTTCTTCCATATCAATGGCAAAAGCAAGGGAACGTTTCGGTCTCAATCCAAAGATGCCCACGGTTCTTGTGGTTGGTGGAAGTCTTGGGGCACGCACTCTCAATGAAAGCCTTGAAGCCGGAATTAAAAGACTCAATGATGAAGGCATCCAGGTGATATGGCAGNCCGGCAAGAANTTCGGCGACCGAGGCTCTGACGNAGCAAAGAATCTGAAAGGTATTGTGGTGACCAAGTTCATCTCCGATATGGCAGCTGCTTATGCAGCCGCCGACGTAGTTGTTTCGCGTGCCGGCGCCGGCTCCATAAGTGAATTGGAATTGCTTGGCAAACCGTCGATTTTGGTTCCGAGCCCTAATGTGGCAGAAGACCATCAGACCAAGAACGCCAGGGCACTTTCCGACAAGGGAGCGGCGATACTTGTCACCGATNCGGAATCNCGCGAAAAACNCATAGACNAGATAANCNCATTGATAAGAGACAACGACNGGCTGCAGCAAATGAGCGTGGAAATAAAAAAACTTGCACTTCCCGACTCAGACGAAAAGATTGTAGATGAAATAGTAAAGATACTTCAATGAAAATTCCTGAAAATATATACTTTGTTGGAGCCGGAGGCATCGGAATGGCAAATCTCGTAAGATATTTCCTATCGAAAGGATGCCGCATAGGTGGCTACGACCGAACATCAACTTCACTTACCGACGCCCTAAAAAATGAGGGTGCGGATATTGTTTTCGACGATGATCCGGACTTGATCCCCCCCTATATGACAAATCCGGAAAGCACACTTGTTGTCTACACTCCGGCTGTCGGCGACGATAACCGTATTCTAAGCAAATTCCGTCAACTTGGATTCACTCCAGTGAAAAGAGCTGCGGTGCTCGGACTCATAACTGCCGACACAGAAGGTATATGCATAGCAGGCTCACACGGCAAGACCACCACCTCGTCGATGACAGCCTGGATTCTTGAACAGACACCGGGCGGATGCAATGCTTTTCTCGGAGGAATACTGCGCAACACGGGCAGCAACCTCATGATCTCCCGAGGCAGCCGTTATTCGGTGATTGAGGCAGATGAATACGACAGATCTTTTCTTCAGCTACACCCGTGGCTGGCTGTAGTCACATCCACCGATCCCGACCACCTCGACATATATGGCGATGAGGCCGGCTATCTTGAGGGATTCTCCAACTTCACAAGCCTTATACGAAACGGCGGTTACCTCATCATGCACACGGGTCTGAAACTCGTGCCTCAGATAGGGCCGGAAGTAACCCTCGAGACCTATAGCGGACACGACAACACCTTGCAAGGTGATTGGTATGCCGACAACATACGCTGGGGCGATGGCTCCCTTACAATCGACATTCACGGTCCGAAGGTGAGCATCAACGATATCAGCTTGGGCGTACCAGTGGAAATTAACATAGACAATGCAGTGGCGGCAGCAGCAGCATCATGGCATGCAGGCGCGGCTCCCGACGACATAAAGAAAGGTCTTGAGACTTTCAAAGGAGCCGAAAGGAGGTTTCATATCTGGCTCGACGGGGTGAAGGAGAGCAAGACAGCCGTAATTGATGACTATGCACATTCTCCGGCAGAGGTTAAGGCATCGATCGAGTCGGTCAGAAAACTATATCCCGGAAGAGAGATAGCTGTAATTTTCCAGCCACATCTGTATACACGCACCCGCGACTTCGCACCTGAATTTGCTGAAGCCTTGTCGGCAGCCGACCGCCTTATCATGACTGAAATTTATCCGGCCCGTGAAAAACCCATAGAAGGAGTTGACTCCCTGATGGTGCTGAAAGACGTGAAATGCAAAAATAAAGAATTTTGCGAGCGGAAAAATTTGCTTAATTTGATAAAAAATAGTAATTTTGAAGTGCTTATGACTCTTGGAGCGGCAGATTTGAATGTCCTGTTGCCCGAAATTTGTCGTATAGTTACCACAAATAACTGATTTTAAATAAACTACAAACAATTAAAAAGGGATAGAGGATTTATAGTATGTGGAAGCTCATCTTGAAAACCGTTGTGTGTATTGTGCTTCTGGGCTACGTGGCATTTGCCTTTGCGTTCGTGCATGGAGAGAATGCAAAGCGGGTGTGCCCCGGCATTGATCTCCGGATAGTCGGGAATACACTTCCCGACAGCGTTCTGCATCAAGGAGTGAATGCACAGCTCTCAAAATACGGACATAAGCTTAAAGGGGAGCAGCTCGATCGCATAAATCTGCAGAAACTTGAAAAATATCTGAGCAATTTCACAAATTTTGAGTCGGTGGAATGTTCCTTCGATCCAGACAGCCGCCTGCGAATCACTGTTACGCCGATAAAGCCTGAAGTCAGGGTATTCACGGATAAAGACCGCAGTTTCTATATAAACCGCTACGGAAAAAGAATCGATGCAGACGCAGAATTCTATGTAGATGTTCCGGTGCTTATAGTTCCTGAAAAATATGAATCCTGCATACCCGGAGCGCTTTCAGTGATAAGATTCACGGGTGAAGATGCAGATCTCAGCAATCTGATTGCAGCCTACAAGGTAGATGGCCCGAGCGACATCATTCTTATCCCCCGACTTCAGGGACACGTGATAAACTTTGGAGACTCCACCCGGCTATTAGAAAAGAGAGCGGCAATACTTGCCGCCTACCGAAAGGTGCTTCCAAACAAAGGATGGAACATCTACGACACTATATCAGTCAAATTCAAGAACCAGATTGTGGCGACCCGGCGAGATAAGTCGATATCAAACCACGGAGCCCTTGATGACGACGGAGTAGACCTTGAAGAAGCCACTCTCCCCGATGTGGCAAATATTAACACCCAGAATTCCGAAGAACAGAACGGTTAACATTATATGGCAAAAGAGAAATACATAGCAGCGATTGAAATCAGCAGCTCAAAGGTGATAGGCGCTGTCGGCATTGCCGGCAAAAGCGGACAGCTTGAGATTATAGCTGTAGAGCAGGAGAAAAGCGCTGACACCGTGAGATATGGCCAGATTCAGAACATTGAGGAGACCTATAATCTCACCTACTACGTTTTGGAGCGCCTTGAAAGGCGACACAATATCACACCCCGCGAGATAACGGGTGTGTATGTTGGTCTGTCAGGACGTTCATTAAAAAGCATCCCGATAGACGTATCTTTGAGTCTGCCCGACGACACCGACATTTCTGAAGCCATCGTTGACCGACTTAAGACTAAGGCACTTGAGGCCGATATCGAAAGAACTCTCGAGATAGTTGATGCCGTGCCCAGGATTTTTAAGGTTGGCAAGGAAGAGACTCCCCGTCCTGTAGGAATGGTTGGCAATACCATATCTGCAACCTACGATCTTATAGTGGCACGTCCGGCAATCCAAAGCAACCTGAAACGTGTAGTCAAAGATCGTCTGGGCTTAGACATTAAAGGGATACTGGTGACACCTCTCGCCACCGGAGCCATAGCACTCAGCGAACAAGAGAAAAAACTTGGCTGTATGCTTGTCGACATAGGAGCAGAGACAACATCAGTGACAATCTACACCCGTGGCAACCTTGTGTATTTCGCAACATTGCCATTTGGAGGAAGAAACATAACACGCGACCTNATGTCGCTCAACGAACTTGAGGAAAAANCAGAGGAGNTNAAGNNAAATTTCGGAAATGCCATAGCCCCATTAGTTCCCTCGCAAGAAAAGATTGGCCGTCATCGTCTGTCGCAGATCAGCGAACTCGTGGTGGCCCGTGCAGAAGAAATAGTGGCAAACATTGTTGAACAGGTAGGATATGCCGGACTTACCGACAAGGATCTTCCTGAAGGAATAGTGCTTTGCGGAGGAGGTGCCAGACTAAACGGAATAATGGACCTCATCACAAAATTCTCAAGTCTCAAGGTAAGGATGGCCAATCTTCCATCTTCTGTAAGGATCACCGACCCGAAAGGACAGGGACTCGAAAGCCTTGAGGTGGCAGCTATCATGTATGCCGGCTCTGAAATGTCAGACGATGACTGTCTGGAAATTCCGGCCACCCCGGAGCCGGAACCGGTTGCTGCTGCAGAAGATGAGAAAAAAGAAGAAGAAGACACCACTAAAAGACCTCCGAAACAACCGAAGCCAAACTTCTTCAATAAGCTTGGCAGCGCCTTTGGAAAAATGTTCACTCCTATCCGAGACGACGACGAAGGAGAAGAACTAATCTGAATCACCTCTACTACCTCATTTAAAATATATGGAAGAATTTTTCAACGACATATCGTCTAACACTCCGGAATTTCTTGACGACGCCACATCTGCAATCATCAAAGTCATAGGCGTAGGTGGAGGTGGTGACAATGCGGTCAACTACATGTACCGCCAAAATATACCAAATGTAAACTTTGTGGTCTGCAACACCGATGAGCAGGCACTGAAGATGTCGCCCGTACCCAACCAACTTACACTTGGCTGGGATGTGACGCGTGG
>WFLX010021137.1_pt1 | contig 18251 bp, 12 predicted proteins | sample 4967041 | NCBI WGS metagenome assembly WFLX01 (sample SAMN12857096, study PRJNA449069) | gut metagenome | isolation source: stool from male and female vole | host: Microtus ochrogaster | place: USA:Florida | collected 2017 | reverse complement strand
TGTGACTTGCTTTAGCTTGAGCGCAGCTAATTGGGAATTGTGAATCAGTGGGCTGTGCGCCGGGCTTCGCGGGCGAGGAGGTATTCATCCACTTTCTCGCGCGATGAGCGTGTCACCGCGATGCGCCCCGAGCGCACGAACTGCTTTATGCCCAGTGGCTTCAGGCGCTCAAACAGGGCCATTATCTCATCTGTGTGGCCGGTCTTCTCAAAGACGGTGTAGTCAGGGTGAATCTCGNGCACCCTGGCGNCGCNGCCGCGCNCTATGTCTTCAATCTCGGTGTAGACCACGCTTGCCGTGGGCACCTTGTAGAGGGCCACTTCCTGNTACACTATCTCGTCGTCGGTGAAAAGGAACGCCTTNATCACGTCGATTCTCTTCTCTATCTGCCTCACCACGTGCTCGAGCATCGTGCGGGTGCTGAAGCAAGTGATGGTGAATTTATGCACGCCCTCGATGGAGCAGGCACTCACCGTCATGCTGTCGATGTTGAGACACCGGCGGCTGAACACCATCGAGATCTGATGAAGCAGGCTTACGCGGTTTTCCGTATAGACCGCTATGGTATACAACTGTGGTTCCATATCTTTCACCTCGGTTTATAATATTGCGACTCGTCGAGCAGTATCTCGTCCACCCCGTTGCCGCCGGGAGTCATCGGAAACACCATGTCGGTCTCGTCGATATTCACATTGAGCAGATATGCTCCGGGGCACTCCTTCATTCTTGCTATGGCGGCGTCGAGCTCCTCGGCGCTGGCCACGTCGGCGCCTTCAATTCCGTAGGCAGCGGCCAGCATCCTGAAGTCGGGATTTGTCATCGGCGTGCTGCTGAAGCGCCCCTTGAAGAAGAGATGCTGCCATTGGCGCACATTGCCCAGAAAATTATTGTTGAGCAATACAATCTTCACGTCGATGCCATATTCCATGATCATGCCCAGTTCCTCTATGGTCATCTGCAGGCCGCCGTCGCCCACGAAGAGCACCACATCCCTCTGAGGCACGCCAATCTTCGCACCTATGGCGGCGGGAAGGCCGTAGCCCATTGTGCCCAGACCTCCCGAAGATATCAGGCTGCCGGGACGATTGAAGCGCGAGTATTTCACGGCAAACATCTGGTTCTGACCCACATCGGTGACTATCACCGCATTGTCGCCGTAGGCCTCGCACACCTTCCTCACCACTCCGCCCATCAGCATCTTTCCGCCGGGGGCGGCCACGGCGAGCTCACGCGCCATGACTCTCTCCTCCTCCACCTCGCGGTGGCGGTCGAAACTCTCCCGCCATTCCTTGCGGTCGGCCTCTTTGAGAAGCGGCAGTATGGCTTCGAGAGCCTTCCTTGCGTCGCAGTGCACATGCACGTCGGCCTTCACCATCTTGTCGAATTCGCTCGCGTCGATGTCGATATGCACTATCTTCGCGTTGGGGGCATACTTCGTGAGGTCGCCCGTAACGCGGTCGTCAAACCTCATTCCCACCGCCACTATCACGTCGGCGCGGTTGGTGTTGATGTTCGGTCCTAGATTGCCGTGCATTCCGAGCATACCGACATACTGCGGATGGCCCGACGGGATGCAGGAAAGCCCGAGCATGGTGCAGGCCACCGGTATTTCGCCCTTCTCGGCTACGGCGGCGAGCAGATTTTCCGCTCCCGCGATGCTGATGCCGTGTCCGGCAAGTATCAGGGGGCGCTCAGCCTCGTTGAGCAGCCTTGCCGTCTCCTCGAGGGTTCCCTCGGCCGGACGGGGATCGGAGTCATAACTGCGGATGAAGGGAGCCTCCAGCTTCTCATACTCGGCGCTGCCCACCTGCGCGTCGCGCGCCAGATCTATCACCACCGGGCCCGGGCGTCCGGAATTGGCAATATAGAATGCGCGGGCCACTGCCGGCGCTATGTCTTCGGCTCGGCGCACCTGCACTGCCCATTTCGTGACCGGGAGCACCGACGAGATCACGTCGCTCTCCTGAAATGCATCTTTTCCGAGCATCGAGCTACCCACTTGCCCTGTCACCGCCACCACCGGAGTGCTGTCCATCAGAGCATCGGCCAGGCCCGTGAGCAGATTCATGGCTCCGGGGCCTGAAGTTGCGGTCACCACTCCGGTTCTTCCGGTGGCGCGCGCATATCCCTCGGCCGCGTGGATGGCGCCCTGCTCGTGGCGGGCGAGATAATGACGCAGCCGGTCGGAATAATCATACAGTTTGTCGTAGACCGGCATTATCTGCCCTCCGGGATATCCGAACAGGCACTGAGTGCCGTTGTCGATCAGAGACCTTATGAGGATTTCCGAGCCGGTTAACAATTCTTTCATACTATCGCGTTTTCTTCTTGTCAGATTTCTTTTCTCACGCCCCCCTTGTCGGCCGACGTGACGTTGGCGGCGTAAGCCTTGAGCGCGCGGCTCACCACCCTGTCTCGGCCCCTCGGGGTGAAGGCCTCCTTGCCGAAGGCCTCTTCCTCGGCGCGGCGCGCGTCGAGCTCCTCAGCGCTCAGGCGCACGTTGATGCTGCGGCCGGGAATGTCGATCTCTATGATGTCGCCGTCTCTCACCAGCCCTATCTCACCGCCGGCGGCGGCTTCGGGCGATATGTGGCCTATCGAGAGGCCCGATGTGCCTCCCGAGAAGCGTCCATCGGTGATGAGGGCACATTCCTTGCCCAGATGCATGCTCTTTAGATAGCTCGTGGGATATAGCATCTCCTGCATGCCGGGGCCACCCTTAGGCCCCTCGAAAGTGATCACCACCACGTCGCCGCTCTTCACTTTTCCGCCAAGGATGCCGTCTACGGCCTCCTCCTGGCTGCGAAACACCTTAGCCGGGCCCGAGAACCGGAATATCGACTCGTCCACGCCCGCCGTCTTCACCACGCAGCCGTCTTTTGCTATGTTTCCTTTCAAGACCGCGAGGCCGCCATCCTGCACGTATGCGTTCTCGCAACTGCGTATGCAGCCGTTCTTGCGGTCGGTGTCCAGTTCGCGGTACATGGCATTCTGGCATCCCATCTCTGTTGTGCGCCGCAGCCCGGGAGCGGTATGCCAGCGCCGGTCGGCCTCCTCCGTGTAAGCCTTGCCGCCGATAGCGTTTTTCTCAATGGCTTCGCCCAGAGTGTCGCCGTCCACGCGCACCACGCCGGTGTGAATCAGTTCCTTGTCGGCAAGTTCCTTCATTATCGAGAGGATTCCGCCGGCGCGGTTCACGTCTTCTATGTGATAGTGCGAATTGGGAGCCACCTTGCAGAGCACCGGCACCCTCCTCGAGAGCATGTCGATGTCGTCGAGCGTGAAATCGATGCCTCCCTCGTTGGCGATAGCAAGCAGATGCAGCACCGTGTTGCTGCTTCCGCCCATGGCGATGTCGAGCGACATGGCATTGAGCATCGCCTCGCGCGACGCGATATTGCGCGGCAACACCGATTCATCGCCGTCGCGGTAATATTTATAGGCGTTCTCCACTATCTTGCGGGCCGCATCCCTGAAGAGCTGCAGGCGCTCCTCATGCGTGGCGAGTACCGTTCCGTTGCCGGGTAGCGCCAGGCCGATGGCCTCATTGAGCGAATTCATTGAATTGGCGGTAAACATTCCGGAGCAGCTTCCGCATGTGGGACACCCCTGATGCTCGAGAATGTCGACGCTCACGTCCGAGACACTCGGATCTGCCGAGTCTATCATCACATCGATAAGGTCAAGTTTGCGCCTGCCGGCCACTCCGGCCTCCATCGGGCCGCCCGAGACGAAGATTGAGGGGATATTGAGCCTCATGGCGGCCATCAGCATTCCCGGAGTGATCTTGTCGCAATTGCTTATGCAGATCATGGCGTCGGCCTTGTGAGCATTCACCATATACTCCACAGAGTCGGCTATCAGGTCGCGCGAAGGCAGGGAATAGAGCATTCCGTCGTGGCCCATCGCTATGCCGTCGTCTATGGCTATGGTGTTGAATTCAGCCGCGAAGCAGCCGAGAGCCTCAATTTCTTTCTTCACTATCTGCCCTATTTCGTGCAGGTGAGTGTGTCCGGGCACAAATTGCGTGAACGAATTGACAATCGCTATAATCGGCTTGCCAAACTGGCTGTCGGTCATGCCGTTTGCACGCCACAGGGCCCGTGCGCCGGCCATTCTGCGCCCCAATGTGGAGGCGTTGCTTCTCAATTGATTTACCATTATGATCTTACTGTAGAAAACGTGGAGCCGGGCTCCCGCGATGAAACCTCCCCCTTCAAATCGCAAAAACGAATCGTGAGATAGGATAAGTCTTGCAAATTTACATCTTTTTATTGAGAATGCCAAACTTTATTGCATAAAACTTTAAAAAATCTAAACTCTGAGACGCACCCGAAGACAAACCGATGCACAATGCACGATGCACAATTCACAATGCACGATTCACAATTCACAATTCACAATTCACGATGCACGATGCACAATTCTCAATTCTCAATTCACAATTCTCAATTCACAATTCTCAATTCACGATTATTCTAAATTCCAAATTCTAAATTCTAAATTACCTCAATTCTCAATTCTCAATTCTCAATTCTCCATTCTCAATTATTCTAAATTCTCAATTCACAATTCTAAATTAAAAAAAAGAGGAGGGGCGGCCTTTCGGTCGCCCCTCCGGGAATATGATAGGAATAAGTTTTGATTGCTTACTTCACAACAACCTTAGCTTCCTTGTCGCCGGCCTTCACTACGTAAACGCCCTTCTCAAGCTTGAAGGCAGTGCTGTTGCTTACCTTGCTTGCCTTGGCAACGATGCGTCCGTCGAGAGTGCTGATCATAACGTCCTGACCGTTGAGGCCGCTAACGTTGATCACATTCTTGCCGCCTTCGATCTTCACGTTAGCGAGAGATACAGTCTTCACGCCGCTTGTGCCTGTGATAGACATTTCCTCGATAGCGAGAACCTCAGTGGTATCCTCGAATTCAACCTCGATGAAGAGGCCAACCCAGTCCTGACCGAGATATTCAGCCGGAAGTTCGATAGAGAAGGCGTTGAGACCGTTGATAGCCTCGGGATCCTCAAGAACTACCTCACCGATAGCCTCTGCATCCTGACCATACTTCTGAGCGTAGATAGTAACCTTCGGCAGATAGAAGCAGTCGTTTACAGTGATGTTGAACGAAGCGCCGGTAAGACCCTGGGTAGAGAATCTCGGTGTGCCGAGCTGAGTAGCTGCACCTGCAGCCTTAGCCTGGCAAATCAAGGATATGCCACCTTCTACACCATTCTCCAAAGATTCGTCGTTTTCAACGAGACCCCATGCGTATGTGCTGCTCGGAGTGATGCTGTAAATAATCCAGGGCTGGCAGTTGAAGTCACCTTCGTCGAAGTCTTCAGCGATGGGGAGATCAAGCGGAGAACCGAGGATGCCCATTGCAGACTTCAGCCAACCGTTGTCGCCGGCAGAGTTGCGTGCAACTACACCGAGCTGAACCATATCCTGCTCAGCACCCGGCTCTACTTCGTAGGTGTAAGTAGTGCCTGTGATGCCCTGCTCATAGAGGCTCCATCCTGAACCAAATATTGACTCAACCACCATATAGATGTCATAAACTACATCATCGGGATTGATTACGCCACCGTCGGGATTAGATTCGTCGATCCAGCCGGTTGTTACAGCAGGCCATGAGAGAGTCATGCTCTGCATATCCGGAGACTCAACGCAGTCGAGATAAGCTATTGTAGAAGGAACGTCAACACCTGTGTATACTTCAGTCTGTGCTGTCAGACCGTTAAGGTCGCCAATAGAAGTAGCGACTACAATCACGTTGTTGTTCTGCTCAGTGTCGATAACCTCTGAAATTTCTTCACCGGGCTTGCCTGTTACGGTAGCAACCTCAAGACCGTTTACAGAGATGCTTGCAGTAATTTCAGTGTCAGCAGCAATAGGCTGCTCACCAAATGTAGTGCTCGGCATATTGAAGGTTACAGTAGCGTTGAGAGCGGGTTTCTCGGCTGCAACAGCCTTGAGATTCTCAACAGCATTCGGCGACTGCAGTGTGACANTGTTGTCTTCAATTACGAAGTTTCTGCAGAGGATACCCATCTGGTCACCATCTGATGTTGCGTGGATAGCTATGTAGTATTTACCTTCCTGACGAGCCTGGAAGAGAGCGTCAACAGTCTGCGCAGTTGCCTCGGGCTTGAATTCATCGAGGATAGTGCCTACCACACCACGGGGGCTGGGTTCGTTGCAGAGAAGAACCTCAACATATTCATCGGGATAAGATGCACTGCGGGCATTTACATCGAACGCGAAAGAATAGAACTTCTTCACGTCGTCGATCTTAAACGGCGGGAGGAACAACCAGTCGTCCATCGGGACGTCTTTACTATTCGTATAGTTGGTCTGAACAGCATTTGCCATGTAACTCCAGCCACGACCGTCGCCGTTGGCATCAATTACGGTGCAGATTGCGTATTCTTCTGCAGTCGGAGTGAGATAGACGGGAAGTTCGAGGGGCGAGCCCTCAACAACCTTGCTTGATGAAGCTTCAGAGCTCTGAAGGCCATCAGCAACTGCATAAACTACAGCCTTATAACCAGTCAGATCTCCGACAGTCTTAACAACGTCTGAAACGTTCATGCTGCAAACGTTCGATCCGGGTTCGGTCTCGCCTACGAGTTCATCATTTACAGACACTACATAGTAAACAGACTTGGGATCTACATATCCGCCGTGAACACCTTCACCAGTGCCATCGGTGTATTCATACGCACTCCAGGTAACTTCAGTAGCGTTGAGGTTTACATTGGAGGGAGCGATCGGGTTGTCGAAGCCAACATACTTCTTGAGAGAAGCAATTGAGCTGACAGACTCCTGCTGAACGCCATCCTCGTCGGTGTACTTAACAACGACTGCAAGACCGAAATTGTGCAGACCCTGGGGAACAGCGAAGTTAGCCTTCAGCACTGAACCTGCCTCAGCTGTGCCTGCAGAATAAAGCTGGCCGTCAACGTATGTGCGGTAGCCGATTTCTGCGGGAAGCGGGTTGCCTTCCTTGAACTTGGAGGGGAGCTGGAAGTTTACGAAGCCGATGAGTGATTCTTTGTAGAAGTCAGCGTCGAGAGCCAGAGGGCTGCCGGGCTTCATGGGATCACCCTTCACGTCGGTGGTGAAAAGCGACACGTATTCTTCACCGCAGGGGAGAACATCATAGATGTTGAGAGCGTAGCTGCTTCCGTCGATAGTGGCCATATATGAAATCCCATCCGTGTCATTGATGTTCCAATAATACACGTTGCTCAGTTCGTCATAAACAAGACCGGTAATGTACTTGTCGCCATTAGGCACGTCAAGGTGAGTCACAACAGTCTGATTACCCTGCTTATCGAACTTCACGAGATCGTAGTCGAGATTTATGCCGTAGAAAGCCTTGTCAACTGCATTGTAGCAGAAAGAAGAGTAATTGTCGTCGACCTCAGCAACGAACTGATAGTTGAAAGGTTCGGATGTAGGAGCCTTCAGCAAGCAGAAAACGTCGTCGACATAACCGAAACCGTAGATCTCATTAAAGTCGGTGTCGAGCGCACCAACCTGCATATAGTTGGTGTTGGAGCCGAGATCCTGCTCTTCGAAGGTGAGGACTTCACCTGTAGCAAAATCCATCTCCACATAATCGATACCGATTATAANGCCAAANATTGCCTCCTTCATATAACCCATGAGGACATCTCCCTTCAGGGAAAGATTCATGAAAGAGTAATCCGATTGCCAAAGAAGAGAAGCATCTGTGGAATCAAACTCGTAAAGACCGACCGGCTTTGTATCTATATCATCTGAATAAACCAGATAGCCGTAGATGTTGTCGCCCTTAGCCGTTACTTTCGCGGGAGCTTTCTGAGCAGCCATCGTTTCTTTTTCAAGAACGAGTCTGTGGAACTGAGACATGGGAGCTGCCTTCAGATTCTTGATAGACTTCACGGCTTTGGCATCACGAGTGGCAACGGGATACGTCATCAGTTTGCCTTCAGCCCTGAGTTCTTTCGCCCTTTCCAATGAAATCTTGGCTTCGGCATTCATGCCTGTGCCAATCATGGCTGCTGCCATGCAGAGGGTCAAAAATTGCTTCATAAGCTTTTTGAGTTAAATTAATTAATGTTGTTATATATTACCTGTTTTATACTTATTTAATATTATACGCTTTCAATTTGAATCTCCGCATGGCGTTAATCCACAATCTTTAGCCTTATTTGCTTACTTATTGCTAATTGCAACAGCCGAGATGTCTATACGGACACCCACCTATTAGGATGCAAAATTATAAAAAAATCTTATACTACGCAAACAATCGCTAAAAAAAATAAGAAGATTTTTAGAAAATATGATATATAAGTTATATAAGATATATATTATCTTTAAGAAATAAACTTTCGGAGGCATAAGCGCGTTGTATGTGAAAACCTGAATTATTAATTTATCAAAAAAACACACATCAGTATGGATACAAACTTGGATCTCGAAAAAGCAAAAGCAGCAGAGGCATTATCAGCAGAAGCAGCGAAAGTATCACAGGAAGCGGCAGCCGTAGCGGCTAAGTCCGGAATCGCCGGCGCTAAGGAAGCTCTGGCATCACAGGCAGCAGCCGCAAAAGACGCACTGGCATCGCAAGCGGCAGTAGCAAAAGAGGAATTTTCTGAGAAAGTGGCTCAGGCTAAAGACAAACTGTCGGGCTTTGCCGCCGATGCTCTCGACAAACTCTCGGGGCTCGCAGCAAAAGCTTCAGATGCAGCAGCCGCAAAAGCCGATGACCTGAAGAATTAATCATATATATAATATAGGAATCAGTTAAAACCGCAATGGTCTGCCTGAGGATGACTCTCCTCGGCAGACCATTCAAATTTTATCAGCGTAGCCATGCAGCCGGGTTCTGCTTCTCGCGCCCTTTCCAGACTTCAAAATGCACTGAGCCCCGGCGCGAGTCGTCGGGATCCTCACCTGCGGTGCCCACGGCCTGGCCCGACCTGACGGAAGAGCCGGCGGAGACTGACACCGACGAAAGGTTGCCGTAGACGGTATAGTATTCACCATGATTGACGATGACGACGTTGCCGTAGCCCGACACCTTATATACACCCGACACTTTTCCCTGGCAAACAGCCTTCACAGCTGAGCCGGTCTGCACCTCGGCGTCGATGCCGGGGTTGTCGTAGACCACCTCGGGCATCTCGGGCATGGAATGGCGTCCAAAGGCATTGGTGATGCGCCATCCGCCGTCAACCGGTCTCGGGAGCGAGCCGCGAAGAGCGGCGAAATTGATATTTGACGTTTCAACCGCCGGAGCCGGTGCAGGCGACGATGAGGGTGCGGGGGTGGGTTTGGGCGCCGTGGTAGCCGACGGCGACGGTGAGGGAGAATCTTTGCGGGTACGGTTTTTTCCGGTGCGCGAACCCTTCTCGCTATTCTTGATCTTCCCTTCTTTCGCCTCCTTATCTTTTACGCTCTCTTTCTCTTTCTTCTCTTTAGCCTCCGCCTCCTTGCGCTCTGCCTCCGCTTTCTTTTCGGCGGCAGCCTTCTTTTCGGCAGCCGCTTTCGCCTCGGCCTCGGCTTTCTCACGAGCCTTGCGGTCGGCTTCAGCCTTCTCCCGGGCCTTACGCTCGGCGTCGGCCTTCTCACGCGCTTTTTTCTCAGCCTCGGCCTGCTCGCGGGCTATGAGGGTAGAGATGCTTTCCTTCAGACGGTTGGCCTCATTCTGCTTGGCGGTGAGATGCGCCTGGAGCGCGGTGCCGTTCTTCCTGAGTTCAGCCACGAGCTGCTGCTGCTTCTCATGCTTCACCTCGAGGTCTTGCTGGGTGGCGTTGAGCTGCCCGAGTGCTGCGGAGTGCTGCTCTTTTGCCCGCGCGAGGCTTTCTTTCTCGCTGCTGAGTTGCTTTATCTTGTCGTTGATGGCGGCGGTCTGCTTCTCTTTCCATGCGGAGAACTGCTTCAGGTAGCGCATACGGCGCAGGGCCTGGTTGAAGTTTTCTGATGCAAAGATAAACGCGAGCGCCGACCGGTTACGGCTCGTGAGCCGCATCTTCTTCACGGCCTTCAGATATTCCTCCCTCATGTGCTGAAGTTCGGCCTCATTACTCTCTATCTGCCGGCCAAGTGCGTCGATCTCGGTAGCGAGAGAATTAACCTTTTTCTGCAGATCGGCCACTTTGGAGCGCCCGGCCGAGATGTCGGCCGAGAGGCTGTTGAGATCGGAAAGTCCGGACTTGACTTTCTCTTCGTTGATACGCAACTGCTCTTTCGTGAGGGCTATCTCTTTCTGCGCCGCTTCCTGCATGCGTTTGGCCTCGGCCGACGATACGGGAGTCTGAGCCGCATTTCCCGAGCGACGCTTCGAGGTGTTTCCGGTCTGTTTCTTTGCTGTGTCCTTACCGGTTGCAGCCTTTTTCTTCGCGGTGTCCTTACCCGTTGAGGTCTGCTTCTTAGCAGCGTTTTTCCCGGGCTTTGACTGAGTCTGCTGAGTCTTTGCCTTCTTGCGCGCCTGCGCAGATGCTTCTCCCGCGCCGGGGGCTATGCCCGCACACAGGATTATCGCAATCAGGATGGCAAGAAGTCGGCTCATATTTTTTTTAATTTAGAATTTAGAATTTGGAATTTGGAATAATTGAGAATTGAGAATTGAGGTAATTTAGAATTTGGAATTTAGAATAATTGTGAATTGTGAATTGTGAATTGAGAATTGAGAGTTTAGTATTTCATGAGTTCGCGGAAGTCTACCTTGCGGTATTGCTTACCGAGCGAGGTGGGCTTCAGCGGCGTGGGGGCATAGTCGGGATAAGAGAGCTCGAGTGAGCCGTGCATGGCTTTCCCTTTCAATACTATGTCGATGCCAAGCGTCCATCCATCCTCGCCATAGAGATATGAGGTCTGCACCTCAAGCTGCGCCTGCATCAGGGCTATGGCGAAGGCTGAAAGCTGCATAACCTCGTCGAGCACGAAGCCGCATTGCGAGCCGGGGGGCTGCAGGGTTTCGTCGGGGAATACGATTGTCTTTGCATCTGGCATCCCTATCCACCGCGCCTGCTTAGCGAGGTCGGGGGTTAGGCGGCCGTGGCCGGGGAAGGCCATCTGGCCGAGCAGCAGATCCTGAACGTCGGCAAGCACCCCGGGCATGCCTGAGGCCACGGGCGCAAGCGAGATGACATGATAGGTGCGCGAGCTTTTATTGATGAGCGTGATGCTGTCGCCAAGTATCTCCACCCTCGCCACTTCGCCCAAGATCGGGGCACGCGCCGAAATGAGGACGCTCTTGCCCCGCTCCATGTAGACCTTGACGTTGAGGCGCATTGGAAGGCCGTCAAACTGCAGGCGTCCCTGCATGGAAAGTTGCTCCCAGTCGGCATCGTAGTTAGCCATAACCGTGTCGGTAGCCACGGCTATCTCCTCCATGGTGAGCATGCGGCGCTCCGGAGCCTCTTCCTGCGCGCCGGCCAAGGGGACAGCCGCGGCCAGGAAGATAAGGGTGAGTATATTGAGTATAATAGTCTTCATATATCAGGGTATTTTCTTTAGCCGGATCTTTTCGGCTATCTCCTTATTGTCGGGATCGATGGAATGTGCTTTCTTCNAGTTCTCGAGAGCCTTGTCGNGCATTCCGCTTCGATACTGAATGTCGCCCAGATGGTCGTAAAATTCGGCATGCGTACNGTCGCCGTCGCCGAATGCCTCNACGGCATGCGTCTGAANTTCGAGAGCCTCCTCATATTCACCTTTGAGATAGAGTATCCACGCCAGAGTGTCGAGACAGGTCGGATTATCGGGCTGCTCCTCCACAGTGATACGGCTCAACTCCTCGGCGCGGTCAAGATCGCGGCCGGCGAGCGCGAGGTAGTAGGCAAGATTGTTGAGGGCCAGCATGTCGCTTCCGTCGATGGCCACCACCACCTCATATTCCTTTATGGCCTGCTCCAAATCTCCACTCTGGTAGCTGGCATCGGCCGCCATCTGGAAGAGGTTGGCACCTTTCTTCAGTTCTTCGTAAGACTTACGCGAAGCTTTGGCGAAGACCTCCTCGGGCGAATCGGAGAGAGTTACCCCGGGAAGTATCCTTTCAAGCAGGTCGCTGTATATCTCGCGCACTTTGCCGTAGTCTTCCGCCATGGCCGACGCCGCTCCGTAGATGTAGAGCAACGACTCGGGCACTTCCGGAAGTTTCTCCATAGCCTTCAGGCAAGTGGCAATCGACTCCTGATATTTATTGTCGGAATAGTAAATGGCGGCGAGGCGCCCCCAGTAGTCGGGATTATCGGCATCGAGATCCGTGGCGTATGCCATCAGCTCCTCGGCCCTCTCATAGTCGCCTACAGCCGACGAATACTGAGCGCCCAGATTCAGCACCTCAGGCTCGTGGGGATACTGGAGAAGCAGCCCGTCGAAAAGTCTGGCGCCCCTCCTGCGGTCGGCCGTAGAGTCGCTTATGATGTTCTGCATGTAGCGGGTCATCAACTCGAGTTTTTCCTCCAGCTCGATATTCTCGCTTAGCATGGCCTCGCTGCTCTTGGCATCGTAGGCCACGGAGTCGCCCCGAGCGAGCCAGTAGTTGGCAAGGGTGAGCTTTACACGTCCGTCGTCGGGAGCAAGGCGCTCGGCATCCAGATAGCACGACAACGCGGAGTCGGGCATCTCGAGCGCTTCAAACACATTGCCGCGAATCACGATAAATTCAGGATTTAGCGGATTCTCGCTCACGAGGCGGTTGCTCTCGCTGAGAAGCCCCGCGGTGTCGCCCATGTTGAACATGAGCGCATATTTGCGCAGGGCAAGGTCAGGATCAGGCCCCTCGATTCTTTCATAGCGGTTGAGGGTAGTGATAGCCTTATCGTAATAATGCCCCAGGGCATAGTAATGTGCGAGCTGAAGCAGGTTTGTGGTTCTGTCGGGCGAGATGGAATCGCTCCGCTCCGCCACGCGGATGGCCTCGTCGAGTTTGCCGGAGCGCGCCGCCACAAATGCGTAATCCATTGCCTCGCCCACATCTTCGGGATACTCATCGATCAACGGACGCATGAGCGCGATCGACCTGTCTACTTCAACGGGGGTGAAGAGCGTGTCGTTGCGCATCATCATCCTCAGCGACGCGTAGGAATATGCAGCCTCGGAATAGCCGGAATCTGTCTGCACCGCTTTCTTGAAGAGTTCATAGCCCTCTGAAACGCGGCCGGCGGCCAGCGCTACGCTCCCGGCCACATAGTAGTGGCGAGCCTTGGCGCGGACGTCGTTCCTGTCGCGGCTGCTGAAGGCGGGAGTGCCCGTGAGCGCCACCACGCAGGTGAGAGATATAATGAGAAAAGATGTGAATGACTTTTTCATAAATTCGCTGATTTGAGACATCAGAATCTACCCGAATGGCCGAATCCCCCCTCTCCTCTTCCGGTGGAAGAGAGAGTGTCGGCAGAAACGAGGCTCACTCTCGGAGCCGGGGCAAACACCATCTGGCAGATGCGCTCGCCGCTCTCGATAGTGAACGGTTCGGAAGAGAGATTAACAAGAATCACGCCTACCTCGCCGCGATAGTCGGAGTCGATGGTGCCCGGAGCGTTAAGCACGGTGATGCCGTGAGAGGCGGCTAATNCGCTGCNCGGGCGTATCTGGCACTCCCATCCTTCGGGNATCTCCATCTTCAATCCGGTGGGAATCACGGCCCNCGCGAGGGGCGCAAGCGTCACGCCTCCATCAGGAAGCCATGCCCTGAGATCGATTCCGNCAGNCCCGGATGTGGCATACTGAGGCATCGGATTGCCCGAAAGNTTGACTATCTTGATNTGAATCATATCANATATCTGCTTTANCTTACAAAATTACAAAAAATAATTGAGAAATTCTTATTATTCGGGATTTTGTTTGGGTTCTATCAGGATTAATCATGTTAAATCATGTTAAATCATGATTAATCCTGATTTCGGGAGGGGCTGAAACTAACAAAAGGCTCGCTTCCGCATCGGGAAGGAGCCTTTAGATGAATTTTGGCCTGCAGAGAGGCTGATTAGCCTTCTGAGATAGCGTCGCTCGGGCAAACCTGTGCGCAGCTTCCGCAGTCGATGCAGGTGTCCGGGTTGATGTGATAGATATCGCCCTCTGTGATAGAATCGGTGGGGCATACGCTCTGGCAAGTGCCACATGCGACGCAGTTGTCGCCAATTACATAAGCCATAATCTTGATTGTTTATAAAGGTTTATAATTCTGCCTGTTGTGAACCGGTGCGGCGTGAAGCCGACCTTATCTATTGCAAATTTATACCTAAATGGGCAATTACACAAACATTCACACGCTAAATTTGCATTTGGAGCCTTAATTTAGACCGGGTCTAAATACCAACCGGAAGGCCCGTTCTGCTCTCAGTGCTTGTCTTTATACACGTTAATCTGCTTGCTCTTCTGAGGCTCATCGTCAAAGCCGCGCAGACGCAACAGTGCCTTTGCATCGGGGGTGTGACCGCGGAAATCCTTGAACAGTTCGGTGGCATCCTTGTCGTCGCCGCTCTCGAGGATATTNTTNTTATATACGGCAGCNGTCTTCTNGTCGANGATNNCNTTCNGNTTGAAGAGNTCCCANNCGNCGNCCTCGAGCACCTGCGCNCAGAGATAAGTGTAATAGCCCGATGCATAGCCGTCATCGCCGAAGATGTGCTTGAAATAGGGCGAGCGGTAGCGATAAGTGATTTCGTCGGGGAGACCTATCTTCTCGGCAAAAGCCGCCTCGAATTCAGGCACATTTACATTCTCGCCGTCAGACTTGCCCCACGCAAGGTCGAGAAGGGCTGCGCCGGCAAGCTCAGTGGTGATGAAGCCCTGGTTAAACTTGGAAGCCTCCTGAATCTTGGCTATCATGTCGTCGCTCATCGGCTCTCCGGTCTTGTAATGACGCGCATAGTAGCGAAGCACCTCAGGCTCGGTGGCCCAGTGCTCGTTGAGTTGCGAAGGAAGTTCCACGGCATCGCGGTCTACGTTGGTTCCGGCAAGGCTCTTGTAGGTGGAGCGGCCGAGCATGCCCTGAAGGCCGTGGCCGAACTCATGGAACATTGTCTCCACCTCATCGAGAGTGAGGAGAGCCGGCACGTCGCCTGCCGGACGGGAGAAATTGCACACATTATAGACGATCGGACGCTTCATGACGCCGTCGGCATACAACCCGGCCGGCTGCATCTGCTCCATCCATGCACCCTGCACTTTAGAATTGCGGGGGAAATAGTCGGTCATGAACACAGATATGTGCTCGCCGGTCTTGGCATCCTGCACGTCGTAGACAGTGACCTCATCCATATATTTAGGAGCGTCGGGCATCTCCACGAGCTTGATGCCGTAGAGCTTCTCGGCACAGTAGAAAAGGCCTTTCTTCACATTCTCGAGCGAGAAATAGGGCTGGATGTCGGCGTCGCTGAGGCCGAACTTCTGCTCCTTGACCTTTCCGGCATAATAGTAATAATCCCAGGGGGCAATCTTGAATCCGCCTCCGTTGGCGTCCACGTAGGCCTGCATGTCGGCCACCTCCTCGTGAGAGCGCTTCACTGCGGGCTCAAACACCTGCAAAAGCAACTCTTCAGCGGCCTCGGGAGTCTTGGCCATCACCTTGGCGGTCTGCATCTGAGCGAAATTGTCGAAACCCATCAGTTTAGCCTTCTCGGCACGGAGTTTCACGATCTGCTCAATGACGGGATAATTGCTGTTGGCGCCATAGCTTGCGAGCGAGGTGTAGCCCTTATAGATGGCTTCACGAAGCCCGCGGTTGTCGGCCGATTCGAGCACCGGCAGGCGGCTCGGGGCGCGGAGAGTGAAAACCCAGAGGCCGTCGAGTCCTCTCGCTGTAGCCTCTTCTGCGGCAGCCGCTACAACATTGTCGGGGAGGCCGGCAAGGTCGTTCTTGTCGTAGACCGTAACGAAAAACTCATTGGTGGCATTGAGAAGATTCTTGTTGAACTGGATGAAAAGATTCGAAAGCTCATCGTTGATCTTCACAAGCTGCTCCTTCTTCTCGGGCGAAAGAGCCGCGCCCTGCTCGGAGAACTGGCGATAGTATTTCTCCACCAGCCTTTTCTGCACCGGGGTCAGGCCCATCTTGTCGCGCATGTCGTAGATCGACTTGATGCGGTCGAAAAGCTGCTGATTGAGCATCACCTTGTTGTTGGCATCGTTGAGAAGAGGAATGGCCTCCTCTGCCATAGCCGCGAATTCGGGAGTCTTCATGCAGCTGTCGTAGTGATAGAATATGGAGGCTACACTTTCCAGAATCGGCGAAAGATTTTCGAGCGGAACAATGGTGTTGTCGAAATCAGGAACTGAGCGCTGGCGCAGGATATTGTTGAGGTTTTCTTCCTGCTGGGCTATTCCGGCTTTGATGGCGGGTATGAAGTCTGAAGTCTTGATTTCCTCGAAAGGAGGAATCTCATACTTCGCCGTGTAGGGCCGGAGCAAAGGATTTTCATCGGCCATGGTAGTGAATGATGAGGCTGCGAGCGCTGCGCATGCAGCCAAAGTAGTGATTTTATTCATTATATTGTTATTTAATCTTGATTCAANGTTTTCGGTTGCCGAGTAGGCGCGGCCNTCANAGTTTGCCGCGACGCAGCATCCTCGGGATAAACCCGAGATGGCGCCTTATCGCCGTCATGGTTCCGTAGTGCTCGGCCATGATGTGGAAGCGCTCCATAAGCGAAGCCTTCTTGTTTTTGTCGGTAAGGCCATCGCTGAGATAATCGATCGTGACCCTACGCAGATTCACGCAGCTGCCGGGCCGGGAAGCGCATATACAGCGGATAGTCCAGTCGTAGTCGGCCGAGAAGCGATAATCCGTATCATAAAGCGGCGCAATATCCTTTCTCACCATGAATGCCTGATGGCAGACAAGCATGCCATGGCTGAAACTTTCGAAAGTTAATATCTCAGGGGCCGAGAGGTGTCGCGGGCCAAGCCGCTGCCCTGAGGCATTCACAATGTCAGTGTCACCGTAGATTATGTCGGGCATCATATTTCCGATTGCCCGCGCGTAAGCCTCGAGCGTGTCGGGAGCATGGAAGCGGTCGCCTGAGTTGAGGAAGAGCACGTATGTCCCCCTGGCGAGGCGCAGTCCCTTGTTCATGGCATCATACAGGCCCTTGTCGGGCTCGCTCACTATGCGCACACCGGGTCTGCCCATGCGGCGCGCAATCAATATTGTATCATCGGTTGAGGCTCCATCCACCACCAGATGCTCGAAGTCAGCGAAAGTCTGCTCTGCAATCGACTTCAGCGTGATGGGGAGCGTTCCGGCCGCGTTGAATGTAATCGTAATGATAGATATAAGAGGTCTGCCGTCCATAAGCGTTCTGATTCTATTATATTTCCACTTCCATGACGCATACTTTCGACGTTGCTTCGGCATTGGCAGCCACTTTCTCCCCGTCGCCCTGATGCGATGGCTGCACGAAGATGTGAAGCTTTCGCTGCGAGTTCCAGAGATTTAGATCGTGAGAAGGCTCCCATGCGTCTACCGAGAAGTCGGTGAGGTCAGATATTATCCAGTCTTCTTTCCCGAGATGCGGCGTGTGGGCCACACTCACCTTGCTTCCACGCTCACTGTCGCGGAAGATGAAGTAGGCAAGGCGCCCGTCTGAGGCGATGCGTGGCCGGGCTATAGGTATCATCTTAGTGCCGCCGCCCGAGAGAGAGAACGGCATGGTGCGCTCGCCTACAGTGCTCATCTGCCACCTGTTTCCGTCGTGCCACACAAGTCGATATTGCGGCACATCGCTGTCGGCATCCCTCCAATATGTGGCTATGAACGGGTTGCCGGCTGCATCGGCCGTCATGCTTGTCTGATTTATTAGTTCCGAATTCTGCGGAATCTCCCACGCCTTTTCAGCAGTGGCGAGCGTGATAGGCAGCGAATAGGGGCTGCCGTCGCTGCGCTGCCACGTCAGGCCGCCATCCTTCGAGCAGGCATAGCAGAGGTCGTGGTTGGTCTCTACGAGCCACGTCTCACGCCACACCCATGAAAGGTGAATCGTGCCGGAGGGATCGGCGAAAAGCTGCCAGTAGGCATTGCGTTCTCCCTCGCCATCGATAAGTATATCGTGTAGACGGTGCCAGCGTTTTGCGGAAGTGCTGTAGCGGTTAAGCATGAGATTTCCACGCCCCGATGCGCCCGAGCGATAGGCGAAAAGGAGATCGCCCGCCGGCAGGGAATAGAACTCAGGATAGGTCACCTCTTCCTCATCGGTGTCGGTCATAGGCATAAGATCGCCTAGTTCGAGACTTCCGGGTCTCACCGAGCGCGCATAT
>WFLX010215513.1_pt1 | contig 18255 bp, 14 predicted proteins | sample 4967041 | NCBI WGS metagenome assembly WFLX01 (sample SAMN12857096, study PRJNA449069) | gut metagenome | isolation source: stool from male and female vole | host: Microtus ochrogaster | place: USA:Florida | collected 2017 | reverse complement strand
TTGGAAGGATCATAGTGATCTGTAAGTTCCCCGCTGACGTGCTGAATCTGCACATCATTAATTCCTGACATCTGCAGAATCCTCTGAGCCGCTTCCGCTCCAGTCATACCGCCTCTTGCGCGCACCCGCGAATACTTTTGATAAGTGGAATTTACCATGCTGCTTGCCGCAATGCAGAGAACCGCACCGATCAAAACCAAAAGATAAGTTGGGTCATAATAATATCCGTACATCATCAGCCTCCTAACATCATTCCCGGCTTTATCTCATAGCCGAGAAGAAAGTCTTTTACTGCCATGCGCTTTTTCCCTTCCAGCTGAAGGGAATATATACGCAGAATATCTTTCCCACAGGCTGCATCCACAAAATCTTTTCCCACCTGCGTGATTTCACCCGGAAGTTTCCCGCTCTGTCCCTCGATCACATCTGCCTCCCAGATTTTCAGGGTCTTTCCCCGGTAAGAAGTGTATGCGCTGGGCCAGGAATTTAACCCCCGCACCAGCCGTTCCAGTTCTTCGGCGTCTTTATTCCAATCAATACGTCCCATTTCTTTATTAAGCCGTGAAGCATAGGATGATTTTGAATCTTCCTGCTTCTCGGGAAGAATCCTTCCTGACTCAATCAACGGCAGAGCCTCAACAATCAGCTCTGCTCCAACCTCCATCAGCTTGTCATGCAGGCTTTCTCCCGTTTCCTTAGGATCTATGGGAATCGCCCTTTTTAAAAGCATATCCCCGGTATCCAGTCCCTTTTCCATCTGCATGATGGTAACTCCGGTCTCCTTTTCTCCGTTCAGAATCGCCCATTGAATGGGGGCTGCTCCCCGGTATGCCGGAAGAAGGGATGCATGGATATTTACACACCCAAACGGCGGCATCTCGAGAATTTCCTCCGACAAAAGCTGTCCGAAGGCGGCAATCACAAAAATATCCGCAGGGTATTCCCGAAGCTGGTCTACCGCTTCCTTTTCCTTAATCTTTATTGGCTGAAACACCGGAATTCCGTGCTTTAGCGCACATTCCTTGACCGGAGTCATCTGCATTTCCTTTCCCCGTCCTCTTTGCTTATCCGGCTGAGTCACTACCGCAGTAACTTGATGTCCCGCCTTAATAAGTGCCTCAAGGGGCGCCGCCGCAAAATCCGGAGTTCCCATATAAACAATCTTCATAAGAAATTCTTCCTTTCCTGATGTCCCTTAACTTATTCCTCTTCTTCCATCAAATCCGCCGTGTTCACCAGATCGCCTTCTACTCTCTCCACATAAAGATGCCCATCTAAATGCTCCAGTTCATGGCAGATTGCTCTTGCAAGCAGTTCCGTACCCTCCAGTTCATATTGTTCCATATTTTCATTATACGCCAGCACCTTCACATAATTGGGTCTGGTAACGATACCGGACTTTCCCGGAACCGAAAGGCAGCCTTCATATCCTGTCTGCTCACCGGAAGTCTCCAAAATCACCGGATTAATAAGGAGAATGGGATCTTCCCCCGTCACATCTATCACAACAATTCTTTTCAATATTCCCACCTGAGGCGCCGCAAGCCCCACGCCATCCGCCTCATACATGGTTTCAAACATATCATCGATCAGTTCTTTGGTACGATTAGTCAGTTCTTTTACTTCCTTGCAATTTTTATTTAAAACCGGATCTCCCATTTCTCTTATGTTTCTGATTGCCATCTTTTCCATTCCTTTCTTAATAACTGCTCATAGGATCAAAATCAAACTGTACGATTTCCCTTCTTGATTCCATCTGTGCAATGAATTGTTCNATAAGGTCNCTGATTCTTTCAAGTGCTGCCTCATCACTTGATTTACAGTATATCATAAAACGATAGACATCGTTAATTTTTCCTATGGATGCTTTTGCCGGCCCAATCACAGAAGTAAAAGCAAATGCTTTTACTTTTGAAGAAGCTTCTGTGGAAGCTTCTTCTGAAGCAGATGCTTTTGCTTGTGCAATTGTTTTCTTTCCAAGTTCCGCCAGCTTTCCGGCAAGCTCCATCCCCGTCTCTTCGATAGGTGAAGTTACCAGCACGGCAAGCATGTGGGCTGCAGGCGGATAAGCACCGATCTCACGGTAAAGAATCTCTTCTTCATAAAAGGCGTTATAATCCTGTCCGGCTGCCCGGACAATACTGTAATGCTCCGGCCGATAAGTCTGTATCACTGCCTCACCAGGCTTTACTCCCCTGCCCGCTCTGCCTGCGGCCTGCGTGAGAAGCTGAAAGGTTCTCTCACCGGATCGGTAATCACAGTCATTTAAGGACAGATCTGCTGCCAGTACTCCCACCAGTGTGACATTGGGAAAATCATGTCCCTTCACGATCATCTGGGTACCTACCAGTACATCCGCCTCTCCCTCCGAAAAAGAAGACAGAATCTTTTCGTAACTTCCTTTCTGCCGGGTGGTATCCCCGTCCATGCGCAGTACCCGGATTCCCGGAAAATATTTGTAAAGCTGCTCTTCAATCTGCTGAGTTCCCGCTTTAAAACCTGNTATATANGGAGATCCGCAGGAAGNGCATTTCGCAACGCTCTTCGTCTCATNNCNACANTAATGACATATCNGCTTTCCTCCCATNTGCTGGGACAGCGACACATCGCAATGCGGACACTTCATCACATATCCGCAGGAACGACAGGAAATAAATCCGGCATAACCCCGCCGGTTTAAGAACAACATAATCTGCTCTTTTCGGGAAAGCCGGTCTCTTATCAATTCCTGAAGCTTTCTGCTGAATATGGATCGGTTTCCTTCTCTTAGTTCCTTTCGCAGATCCACAATGGTTACCGGTGCAAGACTCCCTCCGGTCAATCTGCTGCTTAAAGTAAAAAGTTTATATCTGCCTTCTTTCGCCCGGCAATACGCTTCCAAAGAAGGAGTTGCGGACCCCAGTACCAAGCTTGCATTCTTAATTCCAGCAAGATATTCCGCCGTCTCTCTTGCATGATATTTAGGCGTTGTCTCACTTTTGTAGCTAGACTCATGCTCCTCATCCATAACAATCAATCCAAGGTTTGGAAAAGGTACAAACAGTGCGGATCTGGGACCGATGATCACATCCAGTTCTCCCCTTATGGCACGCTGGCACTGATCAAATTTTTCTCCCGCTGACAGGGTCGAGTTCATCACCGATACCCGGTCTCCGAATCGTTTATAAAAACGCAGAAGTGTCTGATAGGTGAGCGCAATCTCCGGTATCAAGACAATACACTGCTTTCCTCTCTTTATCATTCCCTCAATCAGAGATAAATAGACCTCCGTTTTACCACTTCCTGTAATTCCGTGTATCAGATAGGTTCCCCGGATGTCTCGATCAAAATCAGAAAGGATTTCCCTTCTCACCGTCTCCTGCTCGTCGGAAAGCTGCATCCCTGCTTCCTTCGCGGTCTCAATCTTAACAGGATTTCTGTAATAATTTTCACTTTCTATGGTAATCACGCCCTGTCCGGCAAGACTCCGGAGCGTAGCTGCCGACACATGAAGCTTTCCGGTTACCAGCTCATAGGGAAGCTCCGCCTCCCGGCATAATTCCTCCAGCACTCTTGCTTTGGCATTTTGATGTTTTCTAACTGCCTCCCCAAATACCGCTCTGGTTTCCTCTGATGTAAAAAGGCGGCGGATCTTCTTTTTTTCTTTTAATTTCATGTCCTTCTTGATCGGAAGGACGGTTTTTAATGCCGCGATCATGGTGGAACCGTAGGTCTTTCTCATCCAAACGGCAAGGCGTATGGCATCTGCCTCCACCGATACGCTTCCCTTTACCACTCCTGCGATCCGCTTCATCTTCTCTTCCGGAAACTGCGCCTTGTCTGTCACTTCAATCACATATCCCTGACGCATACGGTTTCCGCTGCCAAAGGGAACTTGCACACACATCCCCGGTTCCAGTGATCCCAGCAGCGAATCCGGTATCCGATACTGAAACGGGCGGTCTACCTTTTCGTGGGAAATATCAATTATGATATTGGCATATTGTCCCTCTGTCATAAATTCTTTCGTCTCTCCTCAAGTATCCCGGCGATCAGCACTCTCTCATCCATCGGGTACTTCACCCCTTTGATCTCCTGATAATCCTCGTGTCCTTTGCCTGCCAGAACAATAATGTCCCCCGGCTGTCCATGATCAATGGCATAAGCAATTGCCTCTTTCCGATCACAGATTTCAACAAATTTTCCTGCGGTTCTCTGAATCCCTGTTTTAATATCCTCAATAATATCCTGCGGTTCTTCAAACCGGGGATTATCCGATGTGATAATGGTCAGGTCTGCATAGTTCCCGCTGACCTCTCCCATTCCAAAACGCCGGTCCTTTGATCGGTTTCCACCGCATCCAAACATACATACCAGTCTGGCCGGCTGATACTCCCGCAGAGTAGTCAAAAGACTCTTAAGGCTCATCTCATTATGGGCATAGTCAATCAGCAGCGTAAACTGATCGGACACGGGAACCATCTCGATTCTACCCTTTACATGTGCTCCCAGAAGCGCTTTTTGTATCTGCGGAATTTCCACCTTAAAGTGACTGCACACGGCAATTGCCGTCAGTGCATTGTATACGCTGAACCTTCCCGGTGTGGGAACCTCCACCCGGAAATCCATCTTACCTCCTACCGTAAAATCAATCCCCAGCTCTCCCGGTTTCTTTACCAGTTCCAGATTGTCTGCATAAAAGTCTGCCGACTTATCAAAACCATAGGTTTCCAGCCTGCAGGTATGCCCCTTAAGCACCGCCTGCGTATGAGCATCATCTATATTGACAATTCCCAGTCTGCACTGCTGAAACAAAAGTCCCTTACATGCCTGATATTCCTCAAAATCCGCATGTTCATTGGGACCGATATGATCCGGCTCCAAATTGGTGAAAATACCGATCTCAAAGGTAAATCCCTGGGTTCTGTGAAGCTTCAGCCCTTGAGAGGCAACCTCCATCACCACGATCTGGCAGCCCTCTTCCTCCATCTCCTTAAAATACTTTTGTAATAAGAAAGATTCCGGCGTGGTATTCGCCGCCGGTATATGCCGCTCTCCAATAATAGTTTCTATGGTTCCCACCAGCCCGGTCTTATAACCTGCACTTTCCAGAATAGACTTGATCAGATAGGTGGTTGTGGTCTTTCCCTTGGTGCCGGTAATTCCGATGATCTTCAGCCGGTCAGCCGGATGCCCAAAGTATGCAGCCGAAATAAATGCCATAGCATAACGTGTATCCTCCACACGGATCACGGTAACATCACTTTCCTCCGGAAGTTCGACCTCCTTTTGGACTACCAGCACTGACGCACCCTTATCGGCTGCCTCACAGGCAAAATCATGTCCGTCCGTATTATATCCGCAGATGCAGATAAACAGACAGTCCTTCACGATCTTCCGGGAATCATAAACCACTTCGCTGACTTCTTTATCAACGGTTCCCTTTATACATTCATAAGTAATACCTTTAAGCAGTTCTTTACACTGAAACATTACTTCCCTCATTTCTTTTTGATTTCATTTTTTCTTATAATAAGATAGCACGATTATCCATGTTTTTCAATCTCTGCCTGTGAAGATGCCTTCTGCATCAGTATATGTTTCGTATTTTTTCCCATGTACTTTATTTTTTATTAAGATGATTTTAGATTGTTATCATAAATCAGACACAATTTAAACACATTTAACCTTAATGATAATAACCAAGACAGTTGAACAACTCACTATCCCCCCCCTCATAAGATTGTAAAAACCCCCGGCATCCCCCGGAGGCTTTTACGATGCTGTTTTTTGGTTTTTTAGAATCTTTCAAGCACGTAAGCAAAAAATATACTTTTAAGCAAAAACACCATCAGACATTTGCATTCTGATGGTACCTGTTCTTCTTTATATGCTAAACCAGATAATTATTTGGCAGGCGTAGCATTCTCCTGCATCTCTCGGGTTTCCCCTGTCAATACCAGCGGCGTGTGGTCGCTACGAAATTTACCACCTCAAATAATTATCTGGATAAAGCCTTTATATTATATGTTTAATATAGATTATTTACTCTTTTTTGTAAAGAGGCTTATTGTTTCGAAGCCGCTGTTGAAATCGCCTTGTGCTTTCACCTATAGCAGTTATAATTGAATTTTTATACTCTGGATTATCCTCTGATACCACTATACGTAATACAATATTCACATACTTGTCATCCTCAATAAACTTCTTACACACTAACGCAGTATTGCTTTTATCCCTGAAAATATAATCCGGATTTTTTATTATGTCTGCAAAATACTTACCATACCTGTCATAAAAATCCTTTCCTCTCCTTTTNATTATATGTTCCATTCTCTCATTTGTAATTATTACTTCATCCGTAACTATTTTCTCTGATATGCACTTATAAGTTTCCCTGTTAAATTCCCCTACCAAGTGCACTTGAATTACCTCTTTCGTATTTTAAACTTTTTATCCATTTTTTCCGTTTTTATTTCAACGATTTCCATATCAATCTTGCCAAAAGGCTCAATCGTTCACTTATTAGGTATTTTATATGTATTAAAAACCACTATTCCCTTTTTTGTCTGCCTCTTCTGCTTTCCGGTAAAAAACTTTCTGAGTGCCCACCTCTCTAGCAAATAATCTCTAAAATATAGTTAGCAATACCCCCGCATCTCAATCTGCACGCTTTCCCTTCCTGCATAGCTGTTTATCCCCGGGTAATAGGCCATACTGATCGTCATATCGCCTTCCCACAGCCCCCGGCCGTACAGCAGCTGCATTTTTCTCTCTCCAAACCGCTCCATCAGAAAGGCATCAAACCGTTCCAGATCCCCAAAATAGATCATCTCATATCGGACTCCCGCCTCACTGATTTGATATTTTCCTACGTTTTTGTTTTTGCCGACCTTCCTTCCAGAAAGCAGACTGATATTTTTTCTGGCAAAAACAGGCTTCCGGTTTCCGGTTCCAAAGGGTTCCAGAAGGGTCAAGTCCCTGATAAAGCCTTTATCCGCCCGTATCAGAGGCAGTTCCATGTCTATTTTTAATTTCTCCNACCNAATCCNCCNNAGTCAATTNACNATNCTCATTTAACCTCCTGCGGAAAATTTCCACAGATTCTTCATCCGGGAGGGAAAGACCTGCCGCCTTCTTATGTCCTCCGTATCTGGTGAACAACTCCTTACAGACTGACATTTCCTCGTACATAGAATACTCGTCAATGGACCGTCCGCTGCCCTTTACTCCCTCTTCTGCGCGGGTCAGGACAAATGCAGGCTTTCCATATTTTTCTCTGATTCTCCCTGCAATGATTCCAGCCAGGCTCTCGTGACAGTCCGGAAGATACAAAATCAGCACCTTATCTTGATCCAGCCCCTTCTCTTCCACCTGTGCAATCGCTTCACGGACTCCCTGCTCCGTCAACAGCTTCCTGCTGTCATTTAGACTCTTCAGTTCGCCGGCAATCACCACTGCTTCCCGGAAATTATCGCATTCAAATAACTCCAGGGCGCGCCTTGCCGTGTCAAGCCGTCCGGTTGCATTCATGCAGGGGCCCAGAATATAGCCGGCATCATGCGTTGTCAAGGTCTTGTCCTGAATATTGTTTACCATCATAAGGGCTTTCAATCCCTGATTGGAAGTTGTCTTCATCAGACGAAGCCCTTCTTTCACCAGAATCCGATTTTCGTCCCGAAGCTCCATCACATCACAGACTGTAGCAAGGGCTTCGAAGCAAAGCATCTCATCCTGAAACTCCCGGATTTCCGTACTTTCCACCGCTTTGTCCATGCTCTTTTCCATTTCAGCCAAAAGCGTCTGCATCAGTTTCCCGGCGATCACCGCTCCGCAAATCTGCTTAAAAGGATATCCGCATTCCGGCTGTTTGGGATCCACCACAGCATCCGCCGGCGGCACAATAAACTCACGTTCTCCTTCCTTTTCATCAAAAGGAATTTCATGATGGTCGGTAACTACTACTGTCATACCATATTCTTTTGCCGCTTTGATCTGATCAAATGCCGCAATTCCGTTATCACAGGTGAGGATGGTATCAATTCCATCCCTGGCAGCATCTTCGACCAGGCGCTCATTCAATCCGTAACCATCCTTTATTCTGTGAGGGATTGCCACATCTGCATTTCCTCCCAATATACGGATTCCCTTGCGCAGAATGAAAGAAGCACAAATTCCATCTACATCGTAATCTCCAATAATCCGTATGGCCTTTTTCTGCCTGATCTTCTCTCCGATTATACCGGCCGCCTTTTCCATATCCTTCATCAAAAGTGGATCATATAGGTCATCTAAGGTACCGTTTAAATATTTTTCAATCTCTTCCTCCGAAACAAGATCCCGGTTTCGAATCAGCCTTGCAAGCATCGGTGTAATCTGATATCTTTCAGCCATTGCCTCAAAGTCTGCCCGCTTTGCCATCACTACCCATTTTGCCATATCTTCTCTTCCTCTTCTCAAATGCCGGCGGCCACGTCGCTTTCACCGCCCGCAGGCATCTCCTGCCGTTTAAAAAGCGTCCCGAACGTCCGACAGCCTCACCCTTTGAGCGGACTTATCGAATCCGGAACGCTTTCCTTTTACTTTCCTAAACTATCATTTTCTTTTTAAGACGCTTTCTGCGGAAATACCTTACGCAGTACCAGCCACAAAGCTCCCGTGATACATACGGAAGAGTAAGTACCACAAAGAATGCCTGCCATCAGAGGCAGCGCAAACTCTTTTACAGAAGAGACACCAAATACATAAAGCGCTGCAACCATGATAAATGTGGTCAATGATGTAAAAATACTTCTGGAAAGAGTCTGGGTAATACTTTCGTTCACCATGCCATCCAGAGATTCCTTCTTGCCTAAAGTACCCAGATTTTCTCTGATACGGTCAAAAATTACAATTGTCGCATTGACGGAATAACCAACGATGGTCAGCATACATGCAATAAAAGTGTTTCCGACAGATACTCTCACAGCTGCATAAAAAGCAAGTACCACCAATACATCATGAACCAGCGCAATCACGGAACTTGCACCAAAACGAATGTCCTTAAACCGAAACCAGATGTAAACCAGCATGCAGAGTGTTGCAATCACTACCGCCCAAATGGCATCCGTCTTCATTTCACTGCTGACGGTAGAACTTATGGTCTCTGTGGTGATCTTCTCCGCATCCACACTAAACTGCTCCACCATGGTATTCTTAAAGTTCTCTCTTTCATCCACATTCAGTGTCCGGGTCTTGAAGATCACCTCATTGGTGCCCTCAATCTTCTGGGTCTGTACATTTCCGTCACCAGTGATGTTTTCAATCAGCGGAACCACCTGTGCATCAATGTCGGCAAGCGCCATATCCTCATTAAAAGTTACATTCGTGGAAGTACCGCCCACAAATTCCAGACTGTAGTTCAATGTATTTCCGGTCTGTACCTTACCGATTCCCATAAATACAAAGCCGGCAAGAATAACCGCAATGGAAACACCAAAGAAAATCTTTCTTTTGGAAACAAAGTCCACTGCCTTTCTCTCCTTCGCCGTACCATACAGCTTCACACTCTTAAGTCCCAACGCATAAAACGCATTCAGAATCAGCCTGGTCACGATCATTGCCGTAAACATGGAAAGCCCAATACCCAAAGCCAGCGTTATCGCAAATCCTTTAATGGTACCGGAACCCATAACTCCCAGAACCAGTGCTGCAATCAGTGTCGTCACATTACCATCCACGATTGCCGAAGTTGCTTTCTTAAATCCGGTGTCAATGGCTGATTTCACTGTTTTTCCTTTGGCAATCTCTTCTCGGATACGTGCAAAAATAATCACGTTGGCATCCACTGCCATACCGATGGAAAGAATAATACCTGCAATACCCGGAAGCGTTAATGTAATTTCAAATGCATCCAGCAGAATGATGATAAGTTCCACATACAAAGCAAGCGCAAGGCTGGCTGCAACACCGGATATATAATAAACGGCAATCATAAACACAACAATGATCACAAATCCCACTAATGCTGCTTTGATACTGGTGGAGATTGCTTCCTCACCAAGCTGTGCTCCTACGATCTTGGAATGCAGTTCTTCTAACTGAATCTTCAATCCACCAATACGAATGGTGGAAGCTAACTGCTCTGCCTCTGCCGCGGAAAATCTTCCTGTGATCTCTGCCTGTCCGTTTGTAATCACAGCATTCACTCCGGGAGCGCTGATAATCTCGCCATCATAATAAATGGCAATGCTCTCGCCCTTCTGATAAGCCTCTCTGGTGGCATCTGCAAACTTGACGGTTCCCTCGTCCGTCATGGAAAGTGATACCGCAAACTGCTTATTCTGCAAATCATCGGTTGTGGTGTGATACTGTGCATTCTTCACATCCGTACCCACCAGTATGATCGATCCATCCTCTTCCAAGGCTTCGATGGTTTTGTACATATCATAGGTACTCCGGTTATAGTTCAAGGTTCCATCCGAAGCAGTCTCACGGANAAAATACAACNANCCGGGCTTNCCAANCTCNTCCAANATTGCATTAGCATCNGATANNCCGGGAATTTCAATATTCACCCGGTCANCACCCTCTTTGTAAACAATCGCTTCAGAACTGTAGGCTTCCACNCGCTTCTGCAGCTTGTAGATGGTATCTGCCATGTCCNCTGCACTGGGAGTCTCATCTCCAACTGCCTGGTAAGTGATACTTACACCACCTTCCAGATCGAGTCCCAGATTAATGCTTGCTGCCGAACCAGCACCGTTGGCACCAATTCCCACTGCCGCCGTATAGCCAAACCCTGCAAGAAGCAGCACCAGCACAAGCAGTGTGATAATCGCTTTATTCTTCTTCATCCTTCTCTTCTCCTTCCAAATCGGCAANCNCCGCCTTTATCATGATTGCACATTCGATACGCTTTTTTTGTAATTCGCATCCCAAATCATAAGCATCATTAATATGTCCATGAAAATTATAGGAATTTGCAGCACAGCCGCCGCTACAGTAAAACTTTGCAAAGCAGTTTCTGCACTTTTCCTTTGCATAAACATTGCAGGTCTTAAACTCGTCCCTGATGTCGGTTCTGGTAATACCCTCATCCACATTTCCCATCAGGAATTCTTCTTTACCCACAAACTGATGACAAGGATACAAATCTCCCCAGGGCGTTACCGCCAGATACTCGGTTCCCGAACCACATCCAGAAAGCCGCTTGGCAACACAGGGGCCACCTTCCAAGTCTATCATAAAATGAAAGAAATTAACACCTTTTCCCTGCTTTTTTCTATTTAACAGTTCTACGGCAAGCTTGTCATACTCTTCCAGAAGTGTGGGAATATCCTCCTCGCGCAGTGCATAATCGTCCTCCGGCGCTGCCACTACCGGTTCCACGGATATCTGCTCAAATCCCAGATCCGCCAGATGAGCCACATCCTTCGAGAAATCCAGATTGTTTCGCGTGAAGGTTCCACGCACATAATAATTCATCTGGTTACGGCTCTCGGCAGTCTTCTGAAATTTCGGCACGACACTGTCATAACTGCCCTGACCGCCCCGGAACGGACGCATCTTATCATGAATCTCTTTTCGCCCGTCAATGCTTAAAACCACATTGGACATTTCTTTATTGACAAATTCCAAAACCTCATCGTTTAATAAAATACCATTGGTGGTAAGGGTGAACCGGAATTTCTTGTGATTAGGTTCCTCCAGGCTTCTGCCGTAAGCAACCAGATCCTTTACCACCTGCCAGTTCATAAGCGGCTCTCCGCCAAAAAAATCAACCTCAAGATTTACACGGTTTCCGGAATTCTTCACCAGAAAATCTAAAGCCTTCCTGCCGATCTCAAAGCTCATCAGCGCCCGTCTTCCATGGTACTCACCTTCCTCTGCAAAACAATATCTGCAGGCAAGATTACAATCATGGGCAATATGCAGGCAGAGCGCTTTCACTACGGTTTCCCGCTTTTTAAAATCAATGATATAATTTTCGTAGATATCGGGTGCATACAGCATTCCGGCTTCCTTAAGTTCCCAAATCTCCTCAAATGCCTCCTCGATGTCTTCTCCGGCATACCGCTCCTTCAGGCCGGAAATCAGAAGATCCGGTATCTCTTCTTTCGCTCTCCCGGCTTCCAGAGCTTCCTCCACAAATGGAACCGCATCGTATACCACATCATCCACAACATGGACGGAACCGCTGTTTACATCCAAAACGATGTTATAGCCGTTATTCTTATATTGATGTATCACGTTTTTAATCCTCTCAAATTCGTAAAGCACACTTATGCCAGGGCTGCCAGCTGAACAACAATAAGCAGCGGCGCGAACCGCTGCTTACATTCACTATCCTGTTTTGGTGCTTATTTTGCCTTTTCACAACTCTGATTTCCTACGGTGCAGGAAGTCTTGCAGGCTGACTGACAGGATGTCTGGCACTCGCCGCATCCGCCCTTTTTCATGGATTCTTTCAAATCTCTTGTTGCCAGTGTTTTAATACGTTTCATAATATAATCTCCTTTATTTCCTTCCTCATCTATCATCCGATGAGCAAAATTACATAATTTTCATATAGTATAGCATAGATGTGTATTTTGGAAAAGCATTTTGTGAAAAAATTCGCTCTTTTCCTGTTTTAATTTATCTCCCCGCTTTCCACGGATTCTCTGTTCTGCTCTCTGCTGCCCTCTGTCCTGTCTTGATCCTCCTGCTCTGCTTCCATATCCGGTTCTTCCGGCAGGATTACCAACACCTTCACAATCCGGTTTTGATTGACCTCTTTTACCTGAAGAACGATTCCCTGGGATACGGAGATCATTTCTCCCTCCTCCGGCAGACGGTCAAGATTTTCAATAATGAGGCCTCCGATGGAATCATAATCCTCAGATTCAAACTCCGTTCCCAGCTCATCATTGATGTCATTAAGCTTCATGCTTCCTTCTACCAGGTAAGTCCCATCTTCCACCTCCTGGATCAGTTCTTCCTCATCCGCATCATATTCATCGCGGATCTCACCGACAATCTCCTCAAGCAGATCCTCCAGCGTGATCATACCTACCGTTGCACCGTACTCATTTAAAACAAAAGATACATTGACGCATTTCTCACGCATCTCCATAAGCAGATCCGCTGTCTTTTTAAATTCATAAGTATAATAAGCCTCACGGATAATATCCTTTATTTGAAAGCTTTCTCTATTTTCGACCAGAATAAAATCCTTAATGTTGATCAGTCCGGCTACCTGATCCTTATCCCCGCTGTAAACCGGAATCCTGGTATACATACATTCCTTAAACAGTGCAAGTACCTCTTCGTATGAGGCATCTTCATTGATAGCAGCCATATCAATTCGGGGAATCATGACATCCTTTGCCACGGCATCACCAAAATCAAACACATTGTAGATCATCTCCCGTTCTTCCGACTCAATGACTCCATCCTCATGGCTCACCTCCACATAAGTACGAAGCTCCGTCTCTGTCATGGCCGTTCTCCGGTTCACATCAATATGCATCAGTCTCATGATTCCGTTTGCCAGCTTGTCAATAATAAAAATAACCGGCGTAAGCACTTTTATAAGCGCTGAAATGACCGCTGCATACCCAAGAGCCAGCTTCTCCGAATAACTCATAGCCATATTTTTGGGTACGATCTCTCCAAAGATTAAAATTACCACTGTCAAAATACCGGTTGCAATTCCTACCGGCAGGCTTATCCTAATCGCAAGTGTGGTGGCAAGCGACGATGCATACAGGTTAACAATATTGTTACCTATTAATATGGCACTGAGCATCTTTCCGTAATGTTCCAGTACCTCCATTGCCTTTTCCGCTCTCTTATTTCCCTCATCAGCAAGAGCCTTAAGCCTCACCCGGTTCACTGTCGTAAGGGAGGTTTCCGCGGATGAAAAAAAGGCAGATAACATCACCAGAATCAATATTCCAAACAATTGCATGACACCATCNGTATCCAAATTAAAATCACTCCTTAGTTTATAAATTNCCCCNATATGANTCCCATATGGGCTTCATATGGGNTCATATGGGCTCCATATTGGTTCCATATGAACTCCATACGGACAGTTTATGGAAATATTACAATATCGGGCATTCTCTGTCAAGTTCGGACATATGATTATTATAGAAAGAGAACATAAAATAATTCTCAAAGAATTGGAGGCCGCTATGCCAAATAAGATTAATTTAAGCTCACGCCTTACCTTCATATTAAAGTGTCTGCTCGTTTCCTATCTGCTCACGACCGGTTTTCTCCTCCTCCTGGCCCTTATGCTGTACCGCTTTGGGCTGTCGGAAAAAATTGTTTCCATCTGCATCATTGCCATCTACATAATTGTGACTTTTCTTGCCGGATTCTGGGCTGGGAAGCGGGAGGGCAGCCGGAAATTCCTGTGGGGACTTCTCCTGGGCGGTTTGTACTTTCTGATTTTGATTCTGGTTTCCCTGATCATCAACCACGGCGTTTCCGATCTGGGCGGAAATTTCTTCACCGTTCTGATCTTATGCACCGGGAGCGGAATGCTGGGCGGAATGATCAGCTGAAAAAGTTCCTCCTCAAAAGTCAGAAAAGAGGCTGCCTCACCTCGGATTTTTAATCCCTTAGTGCGGCAGCCCCTTTTCAACCGTTAAATTATCCACTCACTAAATTGCCTGATCTTCTATAATCTCCATTCTCTCCTGCACTTTGTTTCCTGTATCAGTGCAGAGTTCCTGCACGGATTTTAAAATATCCTGCACATGCGTAAGCTGATCGGGCGTAAAGCATTCCAGCACCTCCGCAGTCCTGCCGGATAATTTACTGCTGTCTTTTCCAGCAATCAGGTAATCGCTGCTGACAGCTAAAGCATTTGATATTTTATATAAAATTTCTACCGAAAAACCTTTCTTTCCAAGTTCGATTTCATACAAAAACTTTGCGGAAATATGAATTCTTTCTGCAAACGCATCTCTGGTATAACTGTTCGCTTCACGCAGGTTACGGATTCTCAGTCCAATTTCATTGTATGGTATCTCATATGCCATATTCTTCCCCTCCATCCTGACCTATGTCGGTTTCTGCGGCGGTCATGCATCGCACACCGCCTGTATATTTCTTTTCCGATTTTATCATATCACCAATGAAGCCTTTCCAATTTTAACCAAATAGTGCTATTTTCTTACTAAAAATCTCAAAATTGACTTTTTATGAGAATTTTCTTCCCTTCAGTAAGAAATAAATACCATTCAGTCAAAATCTCTCTTCGGAACAAAAATTCATTTTACAATGAACACAGTTCATTTCAAAGGAGAGCCAATTATGCGTGAATTATTGAAAACCCAATACGAACTCAGTGATTTTCAAATTGCCCAGCTCTACTATCTATGGAAATCGCTTGCCTCCGAATTCAGCAAGCTGATCATTATGGGAGTCCTGTTTCATAATATTCTGGGAATTTATGCTTTTGCTGTTATGATCATGCTGTTGCTGCGCGCCTCTACCGGAGGTCTGCATTGTAACACGTATCTTTCCTGCTTTTTGGTTTCATTTACTTATATGTTTTTGGCTCTGGCAGTACTGCCCTCTATCCCGGTCAATAAACTATTGCAGATGATCCTTTTGTTTGCCTGTATCTTATGCAATTACTATATTGGTCCGGTGACTTCCAAATTCCGTCGCACACCCTCCGAGAATATGGTCAAGCGAGTCCGCGGACAGGCATTTGTAATTATTTTCTTTTATCTTACACTTACGTATATAACCCCTGAAAATCCTTACATCACTGCGGGATTCTGGGTGATTATATTACATACGCTGCAGCTCATCGCTGCCAAACTATTAAAAATGAAAGGAGAGAACCGTTATGAAGGCCAGACTTATCAGATGGAGTAAACCCTTATTATCTGCTTGCTTCGCGCTCTTAACTTTGATACACCTTGACATAATCAGCCTCATCTTTTCTGGGCAATACGACTATCCCACAGAAGAATAACCAAAAAAAGGAACCATACTACGTGGTTTCTTTTTCTTTGCATATTTCAAAGGATAACCAGTTCTCCCCATCGATGTCCACATTCTTACAAGATATTTCCAAACCATATTCCTCACAGATCTGCTTCACATTATATAATCCCAGTCCTCTGTTTTCTCCCTTTTTACTGTAATTCTTGTCAAAAAATAATCCCAGTTCTTTATACTCAATATAGGAACTTTCATTCCTGACTTCAATCCAAAACCGATCACTTTCTATAACTGAGACATGCAGTTTCTTTCTCTCCTTATCAGCAAACAGTGCCTCCACTGCATTGTTCATCAAATCACCCAAGATTTCAACAATCTTATGGACTGGAATACCAATCTCTAATTCCTTTATGTTGACCTGATAGGAGATATCGATTCCCTCTTTCTCAAACTCAGTAAAACGTCCATACAAAAATCCTATGATTACCGAGTTTCCACATGATAACAGTTTATGAAATCGATTTTCTTTGATAACTGCGCTTCCATAATCTTCTAACGCGCTTNCCAGTTNCTCAAAAGTATGATACTTTAAATGTAAACTATGCATCATACTGATATGATTATTAAATTCATGCTGTCTTAAACGGATATTATCTATCAAGCTTTGGTAGGAATCCGCGTACAATTTCTGCATNTTCANCTNTGTTTCGATCTCGTTGGCCCGCATCTTATACTTATTTAATTTTCCTGATAAAAAGAATATAAAGATAAAACATAAAAATGATAATATTATTGGTTCAATTACTATTGTTCCATATCTTTTGTAACTTGTTATTAAAAATAACACCATGAAAAAGCATGTACCAGCCGTAAGCCCTAAAATTGATCCATTATCTTTTATAATATATATCAGTCTTCTCATCTTAGGCATTGGCAACAGAAATATAACTATCATGGTTGTAATACCATCGGCTAAAAGAAGTTGCATATTTGCNNACGACGCTGTTTCATCGAAATTAACTAATAATAACGTGATGATCTGCAATCCACCAAGTAATATAACACATAATACCATATTGACTAATANTTCTTTCCACTTAAATCCAAACTTCATACTACAGTAANCTGCAAGAATAGGATAACCTATCATTGAATAAATCGATAGCCCCANATAATTCATCNCGGTCATAGTAATCATATGAATTGACAGANAGCTTATCGTTACAATATCCAGTTTAAACTTCTCTCCATATAAACGATGTAAACAAATCACAACTGACAACGCCTCTAACAGCAGGCACACATTCTGTATAATCATAATCCATACTCCGCAAGTACTTTCTTTCCGAACACTTTTCCAATTTCAAGTTTTTCGGATGTATTCTTTAGTGTGATATATCTGTTGGCAATATCCACATTCAAAATATAATCCTTGTTAACAATGGTTCTTCTGCTGCACTGCATCATGCAGTCCGCATCCATCTCCTCTAGAACTTCCTTCAATGTTTTGTAAGGCACTTCCAACACATCACCGTTTGCCGTATGTATATTAATCACCCGGTTTGAGCTGTCCATATATACAATATCCGCGATCTTGACCGGATATAAGATGCCGTCCTTTCGAAAACAGAAGGTAGCATTCTGACTCTTCATTGCCGGGAAATAAAATGCCTTCTTCACTAGCTTTTTGACATGCTCCGGTGAAAAAGGCTTTTCAACATATCCCAGACAATTCAAGTCTTTATAAGCATATCCTGTGGCATCTTCCAAGGATGTGATGAACAGCACCGGGGTAAACATATATTTAGGAATCGTTCTTATCTGCTCAACCAGCTTCACTCCGGATGCATCCGAAGATTTATCTTCATCCAGAATAATATCAACCAGAAATACATCTATGGTTCTTTCCATCAGTATCTGATAGGCTGTTGCCGCATTGTCTGCCGTATATACAATTGCTCCGGCCTCCACCTCCAAAACCAGCTTTTCAAGTACCTCAAGCTGAATTGGTTCGTCCTCAATAATCAATACAGATTTCCTTATCATTTGTCTATTTCCTCAAAAATTCATAAATTTGTGAAGTAATTACTAACATTTCCTTCCGCTTCTTTGGCGGAATCCGGCTCCAAAGATCATCAATGATCCGGTTTTCTATATGCTCTGTAGTTAGAAACAGACTGGGCTTACATCCTGTCACCTCATAAATACCAAGCAGCAGTTCCGCATCCGGATCGATCTGTCCCTTTTCCAGTGCCCGGTATTTCTTGATGTTGACACCCAGCTTTTCCGCCATGGAAAGCTGAGCCTCACCGGAAAGCCTCCTAATCTCATACATGATCGATT
>WFLX010017776.1_pt1 | contig 18266 bp, 9 predicted proteins | sample 4967041 | NCBI WGS metagenome assembly WFLX01 (sample SAMN12857096, study PRJNA449069) | gut metagenome | isolation source: stool from male and female vole | host: Microtus ochrogaster | place: USA:Florida | collected 2017 | reverse complement strand
AGTTCTCTCTTGAATCCCTGCATTGTAGTGTTCTCGTCGATGCGTACCATCTCGATGCCTGCCATCTCTGCGTAGTCTTCCCAATACTCGGGAGTGATGTCGTAAGAGAAACAAGAGTGGTGTGTGCCGCCAGCCATGATCCATGCGCCTGCACCGATCTCGAAGTTGGGCTTCGGAATCCAAAGGGCAGATGCAACTGGAAGCTTTGGAAGTGGTTTTGACTTGATGCACTCTACGTCGTTTACGATCAGACGGAAGCGGTTGCCAAGGTCGATGACGGTTGCTGTTATGCCTTCGCCCGGTTTTGAAGTGAAGACGAGACGAGCTGTCTGTGCCTTACGGATACCGATACCGAGGAAGTGAACTTCAAGACGTGGTTTTTCTTCAGCGATGAGTGGACAAACCTCAAGCATGTGAGCCTGGAGGATTGAGCTGTTGGCCCCGTCAAAGTTAAGAGTATAGTCCTCGAGGAATGAACATCCTTTGCCCATGCCCTGGCTCATATACCAAAGAGTGCGGTAGAGAGCTGCTGACTTCCAGTCGCCTTCAGCACCGAAACCGATACCTTCTGCCATCAGACGCTGAGAAGCAAGACCCGGAATCTGGTCGAAACCTACGAAGTTAGGATCGTTGATATCCTGAGTGCCAAGGTCGTCGAAGTTTGTGGTGAATGCCTTTGCTCCCTTCTCTTTCAAGATGCTGCGAAGAGCGATCTCTGCCTTTGCAGCTTCATATACGGATTTATAACCCGTTGTGCCTTCTTCTTCAAGAGCAGCATCGTGGGCATATTCTTTGAAATATACCGCCATGAGAGCTTTGGTGTCTTCATCTGATACTTTCTTGTAGTGCTCCATAAGTTCGCTTACGGGGCAGTAGTCAACGTGGTAGCCAAGCTGCATTTCAGCGTCAACCTTATCTCCGTCAGTCACAGCCACGTTGTTCATCTGGTCGCCGAAACGGAGCACGAGCATATCCTGAGCATCTGCCCAAGCTGCTGCTACACGCTGCCAAACTGCGATTCGATCCTGAGTGTTGGCATCTTTCCAGTAGCCTACCACTACTTTACGGCGCACTTTCAGGCGGGCGCAGATATGTCCGAATTCGCGGTCACCGTGGGCACTCTGGTTCAGGTTCATGAAGTCCATGTCCATTGTCTCCCATGGAATTTCTGCGTTATATTGTGTATGAAAGTGGAGGAGTGGTTTGCGGAGTGCTTGCAGACCGTGGATCCACATCTTTGCAGGTGAGAAAGTATGCATCCAAGTGATGATACCTACACACTTTTCGTCATTGTTGGCAGCCTTCATGACAGCCTCTACCTCTTTAGAAGAGTTAGCAGTACCCTTATAGACCACTTTGATAGGAAGACGTCCTGAATTGTTAAGACCATCAACCATTTCCTTTGAGTGTGCGTCAACTGCTACGACTGCATCACCTCCATAGAGCAACTGTGCGCCAGTCACCCACCAAATTTCCAAATTCTCGTACATTTTATTTAGTTTTTTAGGTTTTCAGTTTTATTTTATTGGTCTAATTGGTCTAATTAGTCTAATTGGTCTAATTAGCCTAATTTGACTCAATTCTCAATTAAGAAAAATTCTCAATTAAGAAAGATTCTCAATTCTCAATTCTCAATTAATAAAAATTCTCAATTCTCAATTAAGCAAAATTCTCAATTATTTAGCTTGCCCATAATAGGCCCCGGGCCCATGCTTCCTATTGAAGTGCTTCTCCACGAGCAGCGGATTCATGGTCAAATTGGGGTTAGCGGCAAATGCAATGCTTGCCATCTTAGCAACTTGCTCCATCACCACAGCATTATGCACAGCATCGTGAGGATCTTTACCCCACGAAAACGGACCATGGTTCTTTACAAGCACGCCGGGAGTATGCATCGGATTCATTCCCTCGAAACGCTTGATGATTACATTTCCAGTCTCAAGTTCGTATGCACCTTTCACTTCTGCCTCAGTCATATCAGCTGTGCAAGGGATAGCCTCGTGGAAATAATCAGCATGAGTGGTTCCGATGTTTGGAATGTCAAGTCCAGCCTGGCTCCATCCGGTTGCAAAAGTGGAGTGGGTGTGCACTACTCCACCAACTTCCGGCCAAGCACGATAGATTGCCAAATGTGTGGGGGTGTCGCTTGAAGGTCTCAATTGTCCTTCTACTACATTTCCCTGAAGGTCTACTACTACCATATCTTCCGGTTTCATGACATCGTAGTCAACTCCGCTCGGCTTGATGACGACAAGCCCTTTCTCGCGGTCGATTCCCGAAACGTTGCCCCAAGTGAAGATCACGAGACCGTGCTTCACGAGGTCCATATTAGCCTTATATACTTCTTCTTTTAATTTCTCCAACATATTTTCAAGTTCTCAAGTTTTCGAGTTTTCAAGTTGTCAAGTTTTCAAGTTGTCATGATTTATCATGGATTCTCAAGATAAATCATGAATAATCCTGAAAAATCTCAATTCTCAATTCTCAATTCTCAATTTTCAATTTATAAAGCGTCGCTCCTCTCTTGGAGCCACTTTTGTCGATAAATTCAGTCTTTTCCAGTGTATTGCTTTCCATCACTCTTTTCCTGAAGTTCCTTTTGTCGAGCTTTTCTCCAAGGATTGCCTCATATACGGATTGCAATTGGCTGAGAGTAAATAGTTCTGGTAAAAATTGGAATACCAACGGTTTCCGATTTACTTGCTGTCTCAAATATTCTAAAGCCTGCTTTACAATCTGAGGATGGTCGAAATATAGTTCCGGCATCTCGTCAAGAGGTATCCAGCGGGCGTCATTTTCGGTCACACGTTGATGATCTTGGTCGTCAAAATTCATCAAAGCACAGTATGCTACAGAAATGACTCTGGCTCCAGGGTCTCTGTTCACTTCTCCAAAAGTTCCTACTTGATTCATGTAGACATTTTCAAGACCGGTGAGTTGGAAGAGTACCCTTTGGGCAGCTTCATCAAGCGACTCATTATCCTCTACGAATCCACCCATTAGCGACCACTTGTCTTTTCCGGGCATCATACGCCTCTTAATGAGAAGAATATTGAGTTTTCCCTCATGGAGACCGAAAATCACGCAGTCTACACTCACGTAATGCTGCGAATGCTCCTTATAGTAATTCATATAATAATGCATAATTCATAATGCATAATTCATAATTATGGCAAGCAATACATAAAAATTACTATTCATAAGTCATAATTTAATCATTGCGTAGCCAATTATGCATTATGAATTATGCATTATTAATTAGAAGAATTACCAGAAATACCAGTAGAATGCAGCTGTGATGCCAAGAATGATGACTGAGTGAATTACATCCCATGCATTCCAGCTTGCACGTGTCACAGCTCTCTGTTCCGGTGTAGATGTGCCGAATACGAGACCCTTGATCTTTTCCTCATCAGGTGCAGGAGTGAACATGCTCACTACAAAGATTACTGCCAAGCAGAATACGAGCATCCAGCCGCAGAAGAAGAGCCAGTTGGTGTCGAAGAAGAGCCATTGGAACCATGAGTGATCGGCTTCAGGTGTAGGAGCTGCGTTGCTATATATAACTTTTGCGGTCAGGCGTGTGATACCAACGGCAAGGCCTGCGATAAGACCCCACATACCACCCTTGGCTGTAGCACGCTTCCAAGTCACACCGAGCAAGAATGCTGCCGCAATTCCAGGAGCTAATACAGACTGAACATCCTGAAGATAGAGATAAAGCACATCGCCGACTGAACGCATCACAGGAATCCAAAGAATACCCAAGATGACGATTACTACTGTAGCAGCCTGACCAATTTTCACAAGCTTCTTCGGGTCTGTTTTGGGTTTGAATCTCTGATAGAAGTCGATGGTGAAGAGAGCTGCTGATGAGTTGAAGAGTGAAGCCAACGACGACATGAGTGCTGCAAGGATACCGCAGACGATAAGTCCTTTCACACCAGCCGGGAGAAGTTTTGCCACAAGAGTTGGGAATGCTGCGTCAGAGTTGGGAAGTCCTTCCGGAGTTAGTGGGAGGAAGCTGCCAAGCTGCTGATGAAGTGCAAATGCAATCATACCAGGGATAAGAAAGAGGAAAACAGGAAGAAGCTTAAGGTAAGCTCCGAAGATTGTACCGCGGCGTGCTTGCTTCTCATCGCGGCCTGAAAGTACGCGCTGTACAATGAACTGGTCGGTACACCAATACCAGAAACCGATAACTGCAGAACCAATCAAGGCTCCAAGCCATGGATATTGCGCATCACGGTTATCTCGGATAAGGTTGACCATTGAGTCGCCATATTCATTTACCTTCACTTCAGAGCAGATTGCCATCATCTGTTCCCATCCGCCGAGTTCTTTCAGACCGAGCACGAGGATAATTAATGATCCGAGCAAAAGGATAGGAGTCTGGAGCACTGATGTATAGAGCACTGATTTCATGCCTCCGAAGATGGTGTAGAGAGCAGTGATGATTACGAGTCCTACCGCTGCAATCCAGAAGAAGTCAATGCCCCAAATGCTCTCAATACCGAATACCTGCTGGAATACCAAGCCACCTGCATATACAGTCACAGCTACTTTAGTAAGCACGTAACTGATAAGTGAAATAACAGAAAGAATAGTGCGGGAAGCCGGGTTGTAACGCTTTTCCAGGAACTCCGGCATTGTAATCACCATAGAGCGGGTATAGAAGGGGACGAATACCCAGCCAAGAAGAAGGATCATCCAGCCCTGGATTTCCCAGTGTGCCATTGCCATACCGGATGCTGCTCCGGAGCCTGCAAGGCCGATAAGGTGTTCAGATCCGATGTTTGATGCAAAGATAGATGCACCGATTGCGATCCATGTGGCGTCTTTGCCGCCGAGGAAGTAGTCGTCTGCATTGTTTTGTTTCTGCTTCATCACCCAGAGGATGATGCCGATCAGAGCCAAAGCAAATATCCCGACTACAATCCAGTCTAATACTGCCATAATGTTTAGGTTTTATTTATTTAGGTTATTGTTGTTTTAGTCTTTAGACTTCAGTTTAATCAGGCTTCTTCAGGCTTCCTCAAAAATCCTGATGGGTCGTGAAGGATCCTGATATATCCTGATGGATCCAGATAAATCTCAATTCTCAATTCTCAATTATTCAGAGACTGAGAATTTAAAGATGCAGTGGCTATTGTAAGTGTCGCCCGGGTTCAAGAGGGCTGATGGCCAGCCGTATTTATCAGCTTTGTTGGGTGCGTCCGGATATTTCTGAGTCTCAAGGCAGATACCGGTGCGCTGGTTGTAGACAATTCCGTGCTTGCCTGTTACAGTGCCGTCGAGGAAGTTGCCNGAATATACTTGGATACCTGGTTCGTTAGTATAGACGTCAAGCTGTATGCCAGTAGATGGGGAAAGAAGAGTAGCTGCCACTTGGCTGTCGTCGCATGCAGTGTCCAGCACCCAGTTATGGTCGTAGCCATTACCGTTTTTGATTTGGTCAAAGTCTATTTTTTCTATGTCGTCGCCTACCACTTTTGCTACAGTGAAATCCATCGGAGTGTCTTTGACTTCAAGGATTTCTCCGGTGGTCATGTATGTAGAGTCCACTGGTGTGAATCGAGTTGCATTTACAGTCAGGATGTTGTTGGTGATAGGTTGGTTAGGATCGCCGTTTAGGTTGAAATATGAGTGGTTGGTCATATTTATATAGGTCGGCTTGTCGGTAGTTGCCTTATAGTCAATGTCTATCGCATTGTCGCTAAGAAGCGTATAAGTGACGGTTGCTTTGACATTGCCCGGGAAGTTGTTATCCCCGTCAGGGCTGTCCATAGTCAATACGACTGTAGAGTCGTTGGGCTGATTTGCCTCATAAACCTTGTATTGCCATCCGGAGAATCCGCCGTGGAGGCAGTGTCCGAAATTATTCTTTGGAAGCTGAATTGTCTCGCCGTCAATTGTAATCTGACCTTGGTTGATACGGTTGGCATAGCGGCCGATTGATGCTCCGAAGTCAGAAAGATTGTTCTGCGGGAAGTAAGCCTGTACGCTGTCGAAACCAAGCACAACATCTTTGAAGTCACCGTTGCGATCCGGCACCATAATGGACACGATACGTCCGCCGAAGTTAGTCACGCACACTTCCATGCCATTGGCATTCTTAAGTGTGTAAAGGGCAGTCGGTTTACCCTCATATTCACTTACGAAGTTCTGAGGATCAAGACCTGAAAGAGTAGTTTCTGAAGTCTCCTTAGAAGAGTTACAGGCAGCCATAGCCATTAGCACAGCCGCCCCCATCATCATTGCTTTTGTCGCTTTTATCATGGTATAAGTTTTTAAAAATTTTAGGTTTATTTTATCCGACCTGTCTGACTTGTCTGACCTGTCTGACCAGTCTGANAAATTCTAAATTATGAAAAATGAGTGTATAAACTACACTTTTTCCTTTCGGCGGTAAAATTACAACTTCCTATCCAATCTGCCAAATAAATTTTTATGTTTTTCAACATATTTTATAAAATTCTCATCTCATTACTATAACTTCCACCGTATCCTCCTCTCAAAGTTTCAACATGCTCACTCCATTGTCCTAAGAATTAATCCCCCCCTTACGCTCTCAACCCTCAGGATTCTCACCTTGATCACCCGGAAATTAAAAAATTTCCCTTTGCGTGATTCCCATAGAGTTTCCGAAAGTAGAGCTCTAATTTTTCTAAAAAAATCCTCAAACTTCTAAAAAAAATTATTAATTTTGCACAAAACTTCATCATAATTAAAAAAAATCGATCTTATGAAGAAATCTTTACTTTCATTAGCGGCTTGCGCCATGTTGGTTGGCTCTGCTAACGCTGCAATGTATCTTGTAGGAGAACCGGCTGGAAATTGGAGTCCTCAGACTGGCATCGAAATGCAAGAGGCTGACGGGGGCTACAAATGGACCGGGACCGTCGGCGACAATCAATGGTTCGCATTCGCCACTCAACTTCTCGACTCTGACGATTGGGGTACATTCAACTCTACCTATCGACTCAATCCCCCTGCTAACGGCACTGTTGCTAATTTTGGAGAATATACCCTCACCTTGGGTGGCCAGGACTGTGCTTTCAAAGGAAATGGGGAGGAAGTCACTTATTTTATTAAGGAGACCGACGGCGTTTATACCCTGTCAGTTACATCTGCATCCTCAGAACCCGAACCAGTTCCTGAGACTCCTCTTTATATTATAGGACAAGTTGCCGGAGAGTGGAGCCCTGCTATCGGTATTGAAATGGAGCCGGTGGCTGGTGGTTGGAAATGGTCTGGTAATGTGGCTGATTCAGATTATTTCGCATTCGCTACCGAACTCCAAGACCCTGACGCTATTGATTGGGATGTGTTCAATGCCACATGCCGCATTTCTCCAGATGATGGCGACGGAACATTTGCTGCTGATGGGGTCTATGGTATGCACATTGGCGAACCAAGTGGCGCTTTCCACGGTACTGGCTCAGAATCAGAAGTGACTTATTATGTGAAGGAGAGCGATGGTGCTTATAAACTCTATGTCACAGGTGCAGGAGAAGCTCCTTATCAGCCTGATGATGTATGGGGAGTGGTCGGTGATTTCAACAATTGGGGTGAAACTCCAGACTTCCAGATGACTNAGATNGGTNCTGGCGTTTGGAAAGCCACTATGTATGATTTCTCAGGTGAATTTAAATTCCGTGCTAATTCAGATTGGATTCTTAATTATGGCCCTGCTGAAGATGGACTGATTGAAGCAGACGGAGTATATGATATCACTGCAACTACAGCTAATTTCATTATTCCGGAAGAAGTGGAAGAAGTGATCTTCGAGCTCGACCTCAACAATAAGACTCTTACAGTCGACGGTCTCACTCCATCATTCCTCGCCCTCCGTGGTAATTTCATCGACTGGGCATTTGAATGGAGCTATCTCTTCCAGGAAGTTGACGACGACGTATATACGCTTTATCTCGATGGAGTAGGAGAAGATTGGAGATTCAAGGTTGCAGACCAGGATTGGAAAGAATTCTACACTACAGGTGTGACAGATATGGTTGCTGGCGAGATATACCCTCTTGGTGATCCTAATGGTCCTGATATGGGTGTTGACAATAATTATACCGATGTGACAATGGTTCTTAATCTTGATGAAGGTTATTTCTCTTTCTACGGTGAAGTAGCCACAAAAGTTGCCCTCAATGAAATCACTACCGGTAAGGCTCGTTACTTCAACTTCCAAGGAGTGGAAGTCACCAACCCATCCAATGGCATCTACGTCCGCGTAATCAACGGAAAATCTGAAAAAGTTACAGTAAAATAATCTCTTTATCACGACTGTATCACGCAGAGAGCGCAAAGAGCAAAGGCCGCAGAGAAAAAATATCCTCTGCGCTCTCTGCCCTTTGCGCTCTCTGCGTGATAATACCGCTCTCTGCGTGATGCCTCAAAAGTTATTTCTTAAAAAATGTCATAAAATTCTAAACTATCAAAATTCCAAGATTGTTACTATAAATATATTCAAAGCAAATGATAATATAATGAGCATACTTTCAGAATGCATTTTATATAGGATTTCATGGACAAATGATTATGAATTATGCATTATGAATTATGCATTATGAATTAAGTAAATGCAAGCAGAAGATAATAAAAATATCGGCCCTCAGGACCAATCCCCTGTTGAGAATAATGCCGACACTGCGAAAAAGAAGCCAAAAAAGCATCTGATCCGTAGCCCCTGGCTTCGTATCCCCCTCAAGGTGTTGGGCTGTCTTGTCATATTGATACTCCTGATCCCAATCCTCCTCTATATCCCTCCTGTCCAAAACTTTGCAGTNAAAACNGCNACCAAAATTGTCGGTGACAAAACCGGTATGCACATCGGAATTGACAAATTAAGGCTTAAATTCCCCGTAAATCTTTCGCTCAATGGAGTAAGCGTCATTGAAGCTTCCGGCGACACTATGGTCCTCGCCCGAGAAGCTTTAGTAGATGTAAAGCTGCGTTCCCTACTCGGACTCGATGTGCAGATCAAACGTCTGAAACTCCTTGACGGATATTATCGTATGCTATCGCCAGACTCCTCAATGCTTATGACTATCAAAGCAGGTCTGCTTGAAGTTGACGATAAATCGAGCGCTAATATCAAGACAAGTACTATCTCTCTTAACGAAGCTCGTCTGCGAGACGGTGAGGTTGAACTCAACATGGATGTATGGAAACAAAAGCCTTCTCCTCAAGACACAACCTCCACTCCTTTTTATATTACAGCTAAAAAACTCAACATCGAGAATATGAAATTCTTGATGACGATGCTTCCCACTATCGATACCCTCAAATTCCAAACNTCAAAGCTTACTCTTGAGGAGGGTATAATAGATCTTCGAACAATGTCAATACGAATGAGCGATGTGACAGCCTCACATGGCGATGCCCTTATGCTCACACCTTCAGTAGAATACGTGAAGACCCATCCGGCGCCTGCACCCGACACTACTGCGACTCCCTCGGCTCCTACCACTATAGTTGCTGACCGTATCACTCTCACAGACTTCAACGCACGCTATGCCGTGGAGGATTCACCCATAGTGCAAGGTTTCGACGCTAACGATATCCGTGTCTCCGGTCTTGACATAGAACTTGAAAATTTCTACAACCAAGCGGCAAACATTACGCTCCCCATAACATATCTGAAAGGCATGGAGCAATGTGGACTCACTATAACTGAAGGAAAAGGCACCTTCTCCATGGACTCAATCGGTATGATGCTTAAGGATTTTGATATTCGCACACCATTCTCCCACTTAGAAGCCACTGCGGCTATTCCTAATGCCCTTCTCGCTTTTGAGCCTGCGGCTAATCTCGATGTTGATCTTAACGCAAGCCTTGGAGTGAATGATATCAACAGCTTTATGCCCGATTTATCGGTATATACTAAAGCGATTCCTCCATTGACTCCTCTCAATGCCAAGATTAAAGCCAACGGAGAGTTAGGCAATGCCGACATTGAGCAGTTTGACGTAGCTCTTCCAGGNACTCTNTCCCTTCGCGCCGTNGGCAAAGCTCAAAACGCACTCGACTTCAAGAATCTTATTGCAAATCTGNCATTCGACGGTGAACTCCGACGCCCGGAGATAATAAAGAAATTTGTGGCTCTTGATGGTATCAATATCCCTACTCTCAATATTAAGGGTACGGCTTCGGCAAATCATGAAAACTATGCAGCTGATTTCAAACTGAATACTCCGCAAGGTAACCTTGCCGCCGATGGACATGTAGGAATGAATTCAGAGCGTTACGATGTCCGTGCATCAGTGCATAGTCTTAATGTGGGTTCTTTTATCGGAGATAAGACAATAGGCCCGGTCACAGCATCCCTCTCCGCACAGGGAGCCGGGTTCAATCCGGAGAAACGAGGAGCCCATACTGATGTCCGTCTCGATCTNGCAAGTGCAGTCTATAACGGGCATAACATAAAGGATATTACCCTTCTCGCCACGCTACGGGATGAAGATTTCACACTAAAGGCAAACTCTCCCAACCCGGTCCTCTCTTTCGATATAGCAGGCAATGGTAAAATTTCTGATAATTACTATCAGGCTGATCTGACAGCCGACCTTAGGCATGTGGATTTGATGGCTCTCGGACTTTCCGATACCGTTAACAATGGGGCTGCAAAAATACATTTAATTGGCACAGCTTCTCCTCATACTTGGCTTTACAATGTGGATCTTAATGCTGCAAATGTAGATTGGCATCTTCCCGCTCAAGACATAGTTATNCCCGACAGTGTAAACTTGAAGTTTATNTCTACAGCTAATAATACNGATTGTCGCATTCTCGCAGACGGGGCAACAATCCAATTTCTTTCTTCTGTAGGACTCAAATCACTGGTCGATGGTTTCACAAGCGTATCTGCAATATTGCCAAAAATGATTGAGGATAGGCGCATTGAAGTAGAGGCACTCGAACAGAAACTTCCTCCATTCTCACTTGATGCTAACGTAGAGGGTAATGGCGTNGCTGCCACTTTCCTTAGGTCTACAGGCATGAGCTTCAAAGATTTCTCTTTACGCCTCGACAAGGATTCTATCATTAATGGAAACATGACCCTTGATGCGTTGAATACCGGCTCCATGCGTATCGATACGATCACTGCGTCTCTGAAATCGCGCGGTCAACTCCTTGATTACATTATCCATCTTGGAAATCGTCCCGGTACGATGGATGAGTTTGCTGATGTCCGTCTTAGTGGATATCTCGGTGAAAATCGTCTTTCTGCTTATCTTATGCAGCATAACGTCAAGAAGAAGATGGGATATCGTCTCGGTTTCACAGCNTCNCTCGCCGACTCGATAATGTCCATCCGTTTCACTCCTTTGAAGGCGACTATAGCTTACCTTCCATGGACTTTCAACCTTGACAATTATATAGATTTCAATATCCTGAGTAAGAAAATTAATGCTAATTTATTGGCAAGTAGCGATAATAGCAGCATCCTTCTCCGCACTGAAAAGAATGAGAAAGGGCAGGATAATCTTCACCTTAATCTGAAAGATATTCAAGTCCAAGATTTCCTGCACATGATGCTTAATCCCCCTCCAGTGAAGGCTTTGGTGAATACTGATGTTAATGTGCGCTATACCGGGCGTGCTCTCGTCGGCAAGGGTACTCTCGATATCAATGATTTCTATTTCGACAGCAAGCGTGTTGGTGATTTCAATTTCACTATGGCTGCCGGTATGGGAAATAAAGGTAAGAGCGCCGGTAAAGTCGGACTTATGGTCGATGGCGCCGAAGCGGCTGCCGTGCAGTTTATCCTTGCTCCGGATTCTGCAAATCCTAATGGTGGATTGATTGCCGAGCGTCTGAAACTTATCCTCACTAAGTTCCCGCTCTCCATTGCCAATCCATTCTTCCCGCCGCAGACCATGAAGCTTTCAGGNGCGCTAAATGGGGATATGAATCTAAATGGAAGTTTTACCGACCCTAAGCTCAACGGAAGCATTTCATGCGATTCTGTCGGTCTCTTCTTCAACATGCTTGGCACTAATTTCCGTTTCGGGAATGATACCATTTCTGTGGCAGACAATGTGCTGGACTTTCATCAATTCGATATTTATGGTGTCAATAAGAATCCTCTTACGCTTAGAGGCACTGTCGATGCCACTAAGATGAATGACATGAGATTTGACCTCTCCGCAAAGGCTAATAATATGCAGCTCGTCGGAGGCAATAGCCGTACAGCTGATGTCACCGGTAAACTTTTCGTCGACCTTGATGCCTCAGTGAAAGGTCCGATGTCGTTTATGGATATAAATGCAGTCTTGAATGTCTTGCCCGCTACCGACGTCACATATACTATGGCAATGACTTCTGATGCTCTCTCTCAGGGTACGGGCGCCGACGGCGTTGTGAAGTTTGTCAACTTNAATGATTCCACTCAAGTGGCTCAAGCTGATTCCCTGACTTCTACCATGGGTATGCGCATCACTGCCAAGGCTATCCTCTCGCAAGGAATGCAGGTTACCGTCAATCTCGGCGACCAGGGTAAGGTAGAATGTAATCCTTCNGGTACACTCAATTATTTCCAAAATTATGTGGGAGATATGAAGCTAAACGGAACACTTTACACTGGGACCGGATATGCCAATTATAGTATCCCTGTGATTGGAAAGAAAAATTTCGACTTTGATCAAAATAGCCATATCACTTGGAATGGAGATATCATGAATCCTACTCTCGCTATCCAAGCTTCCGACAACGTGAAGGCAAGCATTCAGATGAATGGCAATACCAGACTTGTAAACTTCCTTGTAAGTCTGAATATTTCCAATACCCTCTCGGCTCCATCTGTAGTCTTCGACCTCTCGACCGACGACGATATGAGCATAAGCAACGAACTCCAGTCGATGACGCAAGATCAGCGTATGCAGCAAGCTATGAATCTCCTCTTGACNGGTCGATATGCCGGTCCGAGCGCAAAGTCCGTAGGCTCTAATTTCGCTACAAGCTCCCTCTTTAGTTTCCTATCGTCTTCGCTCAATTCATTCTTGGCCAACAATGTAAAAGGAGTGGATATAAACCTTGGTGTCAACCAATATGAAACCGGCACCAACGGCAACACTTCTACCAACACATCTTACTCATATCAAGTATCGAAATCTTTGCTCAACAATCGATTTAAGATAATTGTCGGTGGTAATTACTCTACGGATGCTTCTTCCGACGAAAATTTCCAACAAAATCTTATCAGCGACATAGCATTTGAATATATCTTGAAGCAGACCAACACTATGAGCCTCAATGCTCGCTTGTTCCGTCACACAGGATTTGAGAGCGTTCTCGAAGGTGAGATCACTGAGACCGGTGTAGGTCTTTCGCTCCGTCGTCGCCTTGCTTTCTTCACTGAAATCACCCATTTTGGTCTCAGCAAATACTTCAAAGAAAAATGGAAACAATGGCACGACAAGAAAGAACTCTCCCTCCCCTCCGATACCCTCCCCTCCGATACCCTCCACTAATCACGTAAAGTACGCAAAGAGCAAAAACCGCTAAGAAAAAAATCATCCTCTGTGCCCTTTGCCCTCTGCGCTCCCTGCGTGAACAAAGACCTCTGCGTGAACCCACATGAACCAACATGATTCCCCATGATTACTAAAATAAACTCTGCGACCTTTGCCCTTTGCGTCCTCTGCGTGATCCTCGCAGGAGCCTGCAGTACGACCCGTCGTCTTGCCGACGACGAGGTGCTGTACAATGGAATGAAGATAAAGATAAATCCGACCGGTGACGAAAAACTCCCGTCGGCTCTTGTCTCTGACCTCCAGCAGGCCGTCAACGTGAAGCCAAACAATCCTTGGCCTTTGATTTCTCCCTATAAACGTGACCCTCTCCCTATCGGCCTTTGGGTATACAATAACTGGAACGACTCTGCGCGCGGAGTCTACGGTTGGCTCTACCGTATGCTTGCGAAACCCCCGGTGCTTGTTTCTGATGTCCGTGCTAATATGCGCACTAAGATGGTGGAGGAAATCCTTGCAAACAATGGATATTTTGGCTCTACCGCTACATACGAAGAGATTCCCGACAAGAAGAATCCAAAGAAGGCTACTTTGGCTTATACATTCGATGTGTCTTCCCCTTATCGTATCGACAGTATAATTTACCTTAATAGGCCACCTGTCGGGTTGGATGGAATTGTTGATTCCCTTGCGCGCCATAATGAATGGCTTCAGAAAGGGTCGATATTCTGTGTTGATTCCCTTTCGGCTTTCCGTGTGAAGGTTGCCAACAACGTGCGTAATAAAGGTTATTACTACTTCCGTCCGGAATATCTGGAGTTTCTTGCCGACACTTTCTTGACTCCTCATGCAGTGGCTCTGAAACTCGATTATGCCGACAATATCCCTTCAATAGCGCTCCGCAAATATAGGACCAGAAATATCGTCACCCTCCTTGAACGCAATGAGATTTATAGTCCCGGCACTCCGGACACTCTTCACACCAATAGGGGAGAGGTCATCATCATGCGTCCGCAGCGTGTGAGGAAAAATTTNATTCCCGGTTGTATAACTTTCCGGGAGGGAAAGGTGTTTTCTGTGCGTGACATGGACCGTACCCAGACNCGNCTCTCCCGACTTGGTATATTCTCCAATATCCAAATTCAGCCTGTTTTAGCTGATACGTCTTCGAAAAACCCTCTGATGGATGTCTATATCACTTGCCGCTACGACCGCCCGATGGAAGCTTCGATAGAAGTCAATGCGACCTCGAAATCAAATTCATATATAGGGCCCGGCCTGATCGCTTCTTTTTCTCACAATAATATTTTTGGTGGAGGTGAAAAACTTTCGGTGTCGCTCAATGCTGATTATGAATGGCAGACGGGACGCAATCGCTCAAGTGTGTTCAATTCCTACCAGTTTGGTATACAATCATCGCTTGCTTTCCCGCGTCTTTTGGCTCCTAAGTTCATCCCAAGGTCGCAACGCGACTTAAACTGGACTACGATTACTCTTGGCGGTTCGATCCTAAACCGTCCTAAATACTTCATGATGGCCGAATATAATATGGGCATCACATACGATTGGAGAGCATCAAGGCATGCCACTAACTCGTTTACTCCATTCAAACTGACTTATAACAAACTTATTCGCACCACTGAGGATTTTGACTCAGTCATGGCGATGAATCCGGCTGTTGCACTCAGTTTCGAAAGCCGGTTTATCCCGCAACTAAGCTATACTTATACCTACGATAGATGGTTTGAACGAGAACATAATAATGAAATCACTTTCACTGCTCTCTTCACTGAGGCTGGAAATCTTTTCGATGTCATGTACGATCTTGCTAAAGTAAAAGGTGTCAAGAAACTTTTTGGCACACCGTTTGCACAATTCGTGAAGGGCCAGGTTCAGCTTGTATGGAATCATCGCCTTTACCCGAAACAAGATAAATGGATTGTCTCACGCATCCTTCTTGGGGCTGCCCACGCTTACGGGAATGCCAAGGAGGTGCCATATTCTGAGCAATTCTATATAGGTGGTGCCAACTCAATACGTGCTTTCACTGTCCGTTCCATTGGACCCGGCAGTTATCGTGCGCCTAAAGATCTCGTCAATGGTTACTTTGACCAGACCGGTACTTTCAAATTCGAGCTTAACTCCGAATACCGCTTCCCGATAGCCGGTGACCTCCACGGAGCTGCCTTCATCGACGCTGGCAACATCTGGCTTATTAAGAACGACCCCCTTCGTCCTGGCGGCCAGCTTCAGGCAAAGACTTTCTTAAAAGATATTGCTTTAGGTACGGGGGCTGGCCTTCGCTACGACTTGGGCATGTTGGTAATCCGTCTTGATGTAGGCTACGGTCTACACACCCCATACTCTAACGGCACACCCCACTACTTCAACGTGGCTTTCAAAGATGCCTTTGCCCTCCATCTCGCCCTCGGCTACCCCTTCTAAGTATGGAACCGCGGGCTTCACAGCCCTCGAAAAAATATATGGAACCGAGAACTCCCAAGCCTTCGGAAAAAACAAATCCTCTCCAAAGCATATAAGCTTTAGAGAGGATTTTAAGGATATTCTACAAGCCAGTGCTATCTACAGAAAGGCTTCGCGCCAATGGGGACAGCTCCCGACAACATCTCTTTTCATATTTCTCAAGGCTTTATATCAGCCTCCAATATCATCCTTTCTATCCATATAACAATTAACTCACCTCATGGTTCAATCCTGCCGGTTTATCCTAATGGAAGCCACTTATGGCTTCATAAGACGATCCATACCCTCCCGGTTTGTCCCTCGGCAAGCCACTTGTGGCTTGTATTATTTGCAAATCCAAAAAAAAATCACTACCTTTGCATCTCTAACCTCTTACCTCCTATAGCCTGTAACCCTTAAGTTGAGTAAAACGAAACTTAAATTAGTATGAAAATTGCCCTTTTCGACAACCCTGATGATCATTATGATCTCCTTCCACTCTCATTCACGCGCCCCATCTGCGATTTTCGTGTGGGTATCACTACTATTCGCGAGAAATGGGAATCATTCCTCCCGGATGCTGATATCTTTGCGCTTCCCGTCGAATATCTCCGCGAACGTTTCGGGCAGCCCGACGACCTTGAGGAGGAGTTCCTCTTTGTCTCGGGTGCAGTGGTCCCTGACACTGACATGGCAGCGCGCATAGTGTCGTTAAAAAAAGGGCAGGCAATAATTTCCGACTCCCACACTTTGGCTTTTCGTGGCTCATGGAATGATCTCGATTCCCATGACTTCCATGATGTATTTGAAGAAGATCTCCGTCGCCTGCGCAATGTCTATGACGTCTTCATAATGAATCCCGAGGTTCTCGTCGAAGATTATCTTCGCATTACTGCTGAAAGAACCTCCCAACCGCTCCCGGAGTCTAACAAGGTTCTTGGTGATACGACCGACAAAGACGGTAATCCGATGCTTTTCATAGAGGAAGGAGCAGAAGTTGAGGGAGCGATTCTCAACGTCAAGGAAGGTCCTATTTATATCGGCAAAGATGCAGTCATAATGGAGGGCTGCTGCGTAAGAGGGCCGATTGCATTCTGCGAGCATTCGAAGGCCCGTATGGGTGCAAAACTATATGGCGGCAGCACATTCGGACCCTACGTCAAGGTTGGCGGTGAAGTAGATAACTCCGTCATCTTCGGCTATTCCAATAAAGCCCATGACGGTTATCTCGGAAATGCTGTGGTAGGGGAGTGGTGCAATATTGGCGCCGGTGTGAATTGTTCCAATCTCAAGAACGACTACTCAAAGATCCGACTCTGGAACTATCGGCTTCACTCCTTCGCCCGAACTGATCTCCAATTTTGTGGACCCATAATAGGCGATCATTCCAAATTGGGAGTCAATGTGATGCTCAACACTGCCACCGTAATCGGAGTGGGAGTCAACGTTTATGGAGCCGGTTTCCCGAGAGTCTTCGTCCCCAGTTTCCAAGAGGGGAGTGCCAACGGAGGTTTCGTCGACCTCCCGGTCAAGAAATTCCTAACGGTCGCAGAGCGTGTAATGGCACGACGCAATCACTCTCTCACCGATCAAGATCTACGCATCTTCGACCGCATCTTCGAATATGCCTCCCACCTCAAACGCTGACCCCTTTCCCTCCATCACGCAGATAAAAAGGGACATAGCGGACTCCATCTTTACGACAACCTATATATTATTCTTTCATCTCCTCTATACAATATTCCAGACTTCGGGAGTCTTTGCTCTCGCTGAAATTAGCCCCAATCAGATAGATCGTGCGCGAGTCCATCGCATAGCGTCCGGAATAGTCGCGCGAATGAATCTGTTTCATAGCCTCAGTAACACTCTTGTTGTATTTGAACTCGAAGATATACACATAGTCTGACGTTAGCTCTTCCATATCGCTCCGGCCTTTATAGGAGTGCCTTTCTGCCGACGCTTCCGTACCAGAAAGCAGACAAAGTAGATATGTTATGGCTCGATAGGTTGATTCCTTATGATCTTCTCCAGGCAGATCTTTGAAGAGTGCTTCAAGCCTCTTCATGTATTGTTGAGGATTTCCTTCGTCAAGATCATCCTTAAACCGTTCGATATTGAACCGACTGTCAGGCCTTGAAGTCGTGGGAGCATACAGAGGCAGCAAGTTTTCCGCAAAACCTATTGATTGGAGAAGAATCCCTTGAGCATGCTCTGTCTTTTCTCATATCTGTCGCTCCCTTCTTCCAGATTAAGAAGTGGCTTGTCATACTCGTCCACAAGAATTGCTACCTTTCGTCCGCTTTGTGAATATGCCGCCTC
>WFLX010293689.1_pt1 | contig 18269 bp, 17 predicted proteins | sample 4967041 | NCBI WGS metagenome assembly WFLX01 (sample SAMN12857096, study PRJNA449069) | gut metagenome | isolation source: stool from male and female vole | host: Microtus ochrogaster | place: USA:Florida | collected 2017 | reverse complement strand
AGCTCCCGTCATCAATGAGCACACCGAGGCCCTAAACTTCACCAACGAGGGTGGCGTCGCCGGCACTATAAGATTGCTCAAAAACATTTGCGGCATGTGGCTTCTCGAGCGCTGCCGTCTCAACTGGGGCGAGACCTCCTATCCTCAGCTTATAGCAGAGGCCGAAGCCGCAGAGCCGTTCCGCTCGCTGATCTTCCCCGACGACCCCTGCTTCGCCAATCCTACCGATATGGAGAAGGCAATAAAGAACTACTGCGCCGAGACCAATCAGCCGGTGCCTGAAACCCGCGGACAGATCGTGCGCTGCATCTTCGAGAGCCTCGCCCTTCGTTACCGCCAGGTATTCGACAATCTTTGCAAACTCGCCGGGCACGAGCTGAACGTGCTCCACGTGATCGGCGGAGGCAGCCGCAACGACATGCTCAACCAGCTGACCGCCAACGCTATCGACCGCACCGTAGTGGCAGGTCCCTCTGAAGCCACCGCTATCGGCAACATCATGGTGCAGGCAATCGCCGCGGGCGAAGCAGCGTCGGTGGCCGAGATTCGCCGCTCGCTCTCCGAAGCATCCGACCTCAAGACCTTCGTCCCTGTCGACGCTGCCCTCTGGGAGACAGCCTACGCGCAATATCTCGAAGTGACCCGCCAGTAACGCGGTCGTCGCTATCAACATAATATCGACAATCAAAAAAACCTATAAATCATAATAAAACATGAAAGAAGAATTAATCAAGCAGGCATACGACCTCGCTAAAGAACGCTATGCAACTATCGGAATCGACACCGACGCGGTGCTCGAAAAAATGAATAACTTCCACCTGTCGCTCCACTGCTGGCAGGCCGACGACGTGATCGGCTTCGAGCCTAAGGCCGGCGCCCTCTCAGGCGGCATACAGACCACCGGCAACTATCCCGGCCGCGCACGTAACATGGAAGAGCTCCGCGCCGACATCCTTAAGGCCATGAGCCTCATCCCCGGCACCCATCGCCTCAACATACACGCTATCTACGGCGACTTCGGCGGAAAATTCGTTGACCGCGACCAGATCGGCGTAGAGCATTTCCAGAGCTGGATCGACTGGGCTCTTGAACACAATATCAAACTCGACTTCAACTCATCGTCGTTCTCCCACCCGAAGTCGGGCGACCTCTCGCTCTCCAACCCCGATCCCGAAATACGCAAATTCTGGATCGAGCACACAAAGCGCTGCCGCGAAATCGCCAACGCCATCGGCAAAGCGCAGAACGACCCCTGCATCATGAACCTCTGGGTACACGACGGCTCTAAGGACATCACCGTAAACAAATACCTCTACCGCGAACTCTTCAAGAAGAGCCTCGACGAGATTTTCGCTACCAAATACGACCACATGAAGGACTGCCTTGAATCGAAGACCTTCGGTATCGGCCTCGAAAGCTTCACCTCAGGCTCGCTCGAATTCGTCGTGGGCTATTGCGTTGAAAACAAGAAAATCTACACTATCGACACCGGCCACTACCACCCGATGGAAGATGCGGCCGACAAGGTATCGTCGATGCTTCTCTACGTGCCTGAGCTGATGCTCCACGTGACCCGCGGTATCCGTTGGGACTCCGACCATGTCACCATCATGGAAGACCCGACTATGAACCTCTGCAAGGAGATTGTCCGCGCCGACGCCCTCGACCGCGTTCACTTCGGTCTCGACTACTTCGACGCCTCCATCAACCGTATCGGCGCTTACGTTATCGGTAGCCGCGCCGCTCAGAAGTCTATGCTCTGCGCTATGCTTGAGCCGGTTGAAACAATCCGCACCCTTGAACTCGACAACAAGGGCTTCCAGCGCCTTGCCATGCTCGAAGAGTGCAAGTCTATGCCCTGGACCGCGGTTTGGGATATGTATTGCCTGAAAAACAACGTTCCCGTAGGCGACGAATTCATCCCCGAAATCGAGAAATACGAGACTGAAGTCACTATCAAGNGCTAAACCGTAAAATNAAATCAGATTGAGGACTTTAAGGGCTCCGCATCCTTTAAAGTCCTCAATTTAGATGTCNTTAAGAACANAANTGCTACTAATCGGACTATTAATAATCGCTATCGGGGCATTCTGCCAGTCGAGCTGCTATGTGCCTATCAACAAGATCAAGGCATGGAGTTGGGAATCATACTGGATCGTTCAGGGTGTGTTCGCGTGGCTTGTCTTCCCGCTTCTCGGCGCGCTCCTCGCGGTGCCCTCCGGCGAGTCGCTCTTCGGGCTGTTTGCCTCCACCCCCTCCTTCACCCTCTGGATGACCATACTCTTCGGAGTGCTGTGGGGCGTGGGAGGCCTTACGTTTGGCCTCTCGATGCGCTATCTCGGCGTGGCTCTCGGCCAGTCGATCGCGTTAGGCACCTGCGCCGCCGGAGGCACCATCCTCGGCCCGGTGTTTCTCAACATCTTCTTCCCTGAGCTCGATGCTCTCGCCGCTCTTACCGCCTCGGTAATCATCGGAGTGGTCGTCACCCTAATCGGTATCGCCGTGATCGGTATCGCCGGGGGCATGAAGTCGGCGTCGCTCTCCGAGGAGGAGAAGAAAGCCGCCGTAAAAGACTTTAACTTCCCCAAGGGCCTCGCCATAGCCTTGCTTGCGGGCGTCATGAGCGGCTGCTTCAACGTGGGTCTCGCTTTTGGCTCCGACATTAACTTCGCTGAAAGCGACCCGATGTTCGCCACTCTTCCCGCCACGTTCCTCGTGACACTCGGCGGCTTCTTCACCAACGCCGTCTACTGCCTCTTCCAGAACAGCGTCAACAAGACCTGGGGCGACTACAGCAACGGAAGCGTATGGGGCAACAACCTTATTTTCTGCGCCCTCGCCGGACTCCTATGGTATAGCCAGTTCTTCGGATTGGCCCTCGGCAAAAGCTTCATGCCGGAGGACAGCGCCTTCTACACCCTGTCGTTCTGCATCCTGATGGCTCTTAACGTCGTTTTCTCCAACGTATGGGGTATCATCCTCAAAGAATGGAAAGGCTGCTCAAAAGCCACAATCACGGTGCTTATCGCCGGCATTGTCATTCTGGTAATCTCATGCTTCGTGCCTGAGCTTCTCAAATAAAACTCAAAATCACATCAGTGGCTTCGGCCATCAAAAAATTAACCCAGCGTGAACCCACGCGATAATCTTAACAATCAATGTCATCAATACTTGATAATCGCCCCGGACTCGCTCACGAAGTTGAGCAAGTGGCCGAAGTGGCCGGCTACCTTTGGCAAAAAGGTTGGGCCGAGCGCAACGGCGGCAATATTACAGTCAACGTAACCGAGCATGTCGACGACGCTATCAGAGCTATGCCCGCCATTGCCGAGCCCAAAGCTATAGGCATGACCTTGCCCAACCTCAAAGGCTGCTATTTCTACTGCAAAGGCACCAACAAGCGTATGCGCGACCTCGCCCGCTGGCCTATGGACAACGGCTCTGTAATACGCATACTCGATGATTGCGCCCACTATGAGATAATCGCCGACAAGCCCGTCGCTCCCACCTCCGAGCTCCCCTCTCACCTCGCCGTCCACAATTATCTTATCGGCAAAGGGAGCAACTACAAAGCCTCGGTCCATACCCATCCTATCGAGCTTGTCGCCCTCTCTCACTGCAAGAAATATCTCGACAAAGACATCGCTTCGCGTCTGCTCTGGAGCATGATTCCTGAGACAAAGGCATTCTGCCCCCGCGGTCTCGGCATCATCCCCTACAAGCTCCCCAGCTCCAACGAGCTCGCTGAGTCGACGATAAAGGAACTTGGCGACTACGACGTTACCCTCTGGGAAAAGCATGGCGTGTTTGCCGTCGACACCGACGTCATGTCGGCCTTCGACCAGATCGACGTGCTCAACAAGTCGGCCCTCATCTATATCGCCGCCCGCAACATGGGCTTCGAGCCTGACGGCATGACCGACGAGCAGATGGCCGAAATGACCCGCGCCTTCAACCTCCCCAAGTAAGCGCGCCATACGCGCCATATCAAACCAACAGCCGCCCCCGATGGGCGGCTGTTGTATGTTTTTACAGGCTATCAATATATACAGTATATAATCGGGTTATTTAGAGGAATATTTGCGGTAAGCAGCGGCCATGCGCGCATCGTAGCGACGCGATTTATAGGAAGGGCCGTTGTAGCGACGGGAGAATGAAGCCCAGTCGCGCGAGCGTATATACTTTGTGTAGCCGAGCGTGTCGCAGAAATGGGCGAATATTTCAAGCTGCTCGCGCTCAGAGTAGCTCATGGCCTCGACAAATTCCTGCACGCTTCCATAGCCGCATAGCTTATAGTTGAATCCGCCGATTTGAAACATTCCCCAGAAAGTGCTTTCCCACGCCGAGGCGGTGTCGACGGCTGCCGCTGCATCAAGGATAGCTTGCTCTGCGGCCTGCTGCGAGCCATATTTCTTAATGTTGGGCGCGGCGAAAATCATGGGGTTGGATTTGCGAAGCGAAGCGAGGTTAAGGCCATGTTTGGGCGCCATTTTGCGGTAGATCGACAGGTCGAAATTTATAAGTGGCTTGCCGGGCGCCCAGAAGCCTTTGTGCGCGGCTCCCGCCTCAATGTCGACCACAGCCTTGATAGCCGCTACCTCTACGCCCATTTCCTCAGCGACCTCGGCGTAGTCTTGCTCGGTAAGCCGCTCGTAGCGGGCAGCCTGAGCCAACGAATCGGCCCGGGCTATCGAGTCGGCTCTGCTGACGGAGTCGGCACTGGCTACCGAATCATCAGAGGAACCATCGGAGTCGTTAGCGGGCTTAATGCCGCACTGCAGCGAAGCGGTCGCCGCCACCGCGGTTATGAGGGCTATCGGAAGTGTCTTTTTCATTTCTTTGACAAAAATAATTTAAGGTCCTTAAAGTCAAGTGGCTTTAAGGACCTTAATGACCTTAGTTAAAGGGTTGATGATTATTTCTTGAGGTCGGCAACCTTCGCGAGAGTGAGGCGAAGCTGCTGCCAGAAGCGTTCAACGGCGGGAATGTGCATACGCTCTGAGGGAGAGTGAACGTCGCGGAGAGTCGGGCCGAACGAAACCATGTCGAGATGGGGGTAAACAGCTTTGAAAAGCCCACATTCGAGACCCGCGTGGATAGCAGTGATGGCAGGCTTGATGCCGTAAAGCTCCTCATAAGCGTCAGAGGCGAGGTGCATGATAGTCGAGTTCATGTCGGGCGCCCAACCGGGGTAGCCTTCGCCATGCTCAACCTTCGCGCCGGCGAGGGTAAACACGGCTTCAACCTGATTGGCGATGTCAAATTTGCGCGATTCAACCGAGCTGCGCTGGCTTGTGGTGACGAGAATACGGTTGCCTTCGGCCATTTTCACCGAAGCGAGGTTGGTAGAGGTCTCTACGAGGCCCTCGATATCGCGGCTCATCGAAACGACGCCGTGAGGAGCGCAGTAGATAGAGGTGATAAGGTTGCGCGAAGTCTTTGAGTCGACACAGAATTCGGGGCGGTCTACGCTCTCCATCTCGATAGTGATGGTAGGCTCGATACCCTTGTATTCGTCAGCGATAACCGCGGCGTACTCGTTGAGGGCCACACGTATATCCTCTTTCTTAGAGGTGTGGATTCCGACGATAGCGTGAGCGGCGCGGGGAATGGCGTTACGCAGATTGCCGCCGTCGAATTCAGCCACCGACACGTCGTGGGTCTGCATGAGATTCCAAAGGAAGCGGGCGATGAGCTTGTTGGCATTGGCGCGGCCGAGGTGGATGTCACCGCCTGAGTGGCCGCCAAGACCTTTCTCAACGTAGATTTTGAAGTATTGGAAATCGGTCGGGGCGAGCGAGCGGTCGTAGGTGAATGTGGCGACCGTGTCGATGCCTCCGGCGCAGCCGATGAAAAGCTCTGCGTCATCCTCCGAGTCGAGGTTGATAAGGATAGAGCCGTGGATCATGTCTTTGCCGAGATTGTTCGCGCCGGTCATTCCAGTCTCCTCGTCCATAGTGAAGAGGGCTTCCATCGGGCCGTGAACAAGCTCGGGATCGATAAATGCGGCGAGGGCCGCAGCCATGCCGATACCGTTATCGGCTCCGAGGGTGGTGCCGTTGGCGCGCACCCATTCGCCGTCGACAATAGTCTCGATAGGCTGGGTGTTGAAGTCAAATCCCTTGTGATTTGACTCGCACACCATATCCATGTGGCCTTGCAGAATCACTGTCGGAGCGTCCTCATGGCCGGGAGTGGCGGGTTTATAAAGCACCACGTTGCCGACTTCGTCGGTCTTAGCCTCGATGCCATGCTCCTTAGCGAAATCGAGCACAAACTGGCGTATTTTCTCCTCTTTTTTCGAGGGGCGGGGAATTTTAGTGATTTGGTCGAAAATCTCGAAAACGATTTTCGGGTTCAGGTCTTTTACTTCCATAATATTATAGTTTGATAGTATAGTCGGCTTGATTACAGCCCCAAGCGGGTTGATAATTTAGAAAAAATGTTAAATAATCACTTTTTCGCCGACTAAATTACAAAAAATAATCGGAAACTGAGCAATTATTTGGCTTAACTTTCATATCTTTGCAGAAATTTAACAATCAGCCCCTCCTGAGGGGCTATATGTTGTTATCAATCAGTATAACCATCACTCCAATCTCATGAAAAAATCAGCACTCTCGGCTGCTCTCCTTCTCTCTGCGTTCTTAGGATTCACTGCTTGCTCGGGTTCGGGCGACAACGCTCCCGCCGTTTCAAGCAAAGCGCCCCAAGAAGGTCTTATCAATATCCGCTATTATAACTCCGACTCAGTGTCGAAACACTACACTCTCGTGCAGGAGCTCAACGAGCAGGCTCAGCAGGTGATGAACGAGTACCAGGCCGTAGAGCGCCAGCGCCAGAACGAGCTGCAGGGAATGGCCGCATCGATCCAAAACAAGGTGCAGACCAACGCCTACCTCTCTGAGCAGGCCTATAACGCCGACATGGCTTCGGCCCAAAATCGCCAGCAAGCCATCGAGCGCGAGCTCGCGGCAAAGCAGCAGGCCATCGCGGAGCAGGCAGCGAAGCAGCAGCAACAGCTCGTCGACTCTGTCAACAACTTCCTCAACGCCTACGCCAAAGTCAACAAATTTGACGCTATCCTCGTGCAGACCGCTGCTATGCCCGGCCAATATTTCAACCCCGACCTCGACATCACCGACGAAGTCATCAAAGGTCTCAACGACCGTTACAAAAAGGCTGAAAAGAAAGCAGCCGCTGCCGACGACAAGAAGGCCGACGACAAGAAAGAAGAGAAAAAATAATGCGAAACAGCGGTTGACATCAAACCAACTTTCGCCACATAGCGTTTTACTACCGCAGATTGCGCAGATCAGAAGAAAACACTGCGTGATCTGCGGTTACGATTTAGACTCACAACATATTAGAGGGATAATAAAATTCTAAAAACCTGATTTAGAGATGAAAAAATTCTTCCTTATTCTCGCGCTCATGATAGGAGCGGCCACAGCGGCCAGCGCGCAGCAAGCGCCCGTAATTCGCTACTACAACACCGATTCCGTAACCGTGAACTACGTTCTGGCCCAGGAACTCAACGCCGAGTCGCAAAAACGCATGACCGAGTATCAGGCTCTCGAAAAGAAATTGACCGACGAGCTTCAGAAAATGGCCAACAAGATTGAGACCAAAGTGCGCAACAAGCAGTATAAGAGCGAAGTAGGCTACAATGCCGATATGAACGGATTCAACAAGCGCCAGGAAGACGTGCAGAAACAGCTCGCCAACGAGCAGCAGAAATTAGCCAATTTCGCCAACGAGCAGCAGTCGAAACTTCTTAACACCGTCAACGCCTTCGTTGCCAAATACGCCCGCGAGCACTCAATCGACATCATCCTGACCGAGTCGTCGATTCTCCCCGGCACATACTTCGACCCCTCGCTCAACATCACCGCCGACATAATCTCGGGCCTTAACCTCGACTACATGCGCTCCACGACATCGTCGCTGACCGCTCCCGCCGAGACCCCGGCCGAGGCCCCGGCTGCCACCGAATAAGCGTTGTGACTTATGGAGATACCCTCAACCAACGCTTCTGAGCGTCAATCAGCCGACGCTCCCGCTTACAAAATCCTCTTCGTATGCCTCGGCAATATCTGTCGCTCCCCGGCCGCCGAAGGCGTCATGCGACGCATTGTAGAGGAGAACGGCGCGGCCAATCGCTTCGTGATAGACTCGGCCGGAACGGGCCGCTATCATATCGGCGACCTCCCCGACAGCCGTATGCGCTCCGCGGCCCGCAGACGCGGAATGAATCTCATCCACCGCTGCCGCCAGGTTACTGAAGCCGACTTCGACAACTTCGACATGATCATAGGCATGGATGCCTCCAATATCGCCAATCTGCGACGCTTGGCCCCCACGGTCGAGGCCGAGCGTAAAATCCACTCAATGGGCGAATGGCTCGACACAGCCGCCGGAGGCTACGACTATGTGCCCGACCCATACTACGAGGGAGCCGAAGGCTTTGAGTTGGTGCTCGACCTCCTCGACAGCGGTTGCCGCCGACTCTACCAAGATTTGACCACAGGTAATCATCATTTGAATAAAAATAGCTAAATTCGCGGCGTGAAAGCGAGAATTATCGGTATAGTTATGTGCGCGTTGGTGGCTCTGTCGGGAGCTGCCGCAAGCAAGCTGTCGCTCGACTCGATTGCGGCATGGGGCAAATTCCCGCGTTTTTGCATCAATACCTACCGCTGGGGATGCGAGTTTTTCAACGGCTTCGACACCACCCATGTGCAGGGCACCGGCTACCCCTTCAACATAAAGGTGAAGACCGAGTCGTGGACCGACTACTACAATATCGACTTCGCCAACAAGGCCAACATGACCATGATTTCCGACCCCTCGACGTCGCTCGGTTTCTATCTTACTTATCTCGCTCTCTCGGGCGGCTACGACATGAACGTCAGCAAATACCTCGGAGGGAGCGATTTAGTGAGGCGGCGCTGGAACTTCGGTTTCAACTGTATGCTTTTCTCGGCCAGTATCTATTTCATATCCAACGACGTAGGCACCTCCATCAAGTCGTTTACACCGCCGGGGGAAGGCGCCAAGCGCATTCGTCCCGATTTAGACTTCAAGGGTATCAACAACACGCAATGGGGGCTCGACTTGGTATATTATTTCAGGCACAAGCGCTACTCGGCGGCCGCGGCGTTCAGTTATGGCCGCGTGCAGATACGCAACGGCGGCTCGTTTTTCGCCGGAGTGTCTTACAACAGGCAGAAATATGGCTTTGATTTCTCCGGAGTACCTGATGAAATAAAAGATTTCATACCCAACTCCAACGGCGACTACACTTACCTCGTCAACACCCACAACTACTATCTTCAATGTGGCTACGGATACAACTGGGTATTCCGGCCCAAATTCGTGCTCGGAATATCCGAGTCGCCAATGCTTGGTGTATCAAAAGGTTACATCGAGGCGCAGGATTCATGGAAGACCCGCTTCGTGGCCATGTCGAAGACACAGCTCTCGCTCGTCTACAACAACAACCGATGGTTTGCCGGAGCCGTGGGCACTATCCTCGCCGAGCTTAACCGCGACCGCGAGCAATCGCTTATCTCCACGTATCTCACCTTTGAGCTGTCGTGCGGCTACCGCTTCAAGCTTTGGTAACCGATAGGCCGCAATCACTCTCTTTTAATAACCCTCTTTCTTTATATCCACAAATTATGAACTTTATGAATAAGAAACTTATGATGGCGGCGATGGCGCTCGGACTTATCGCCTGCTCCTCGGCTACGGCCAACGACTCCACCTATACCGTTACCGTCAACGGCGACGGTAATTTCATCGACGGGGAGATGGTTTATCTCCTCAATTACGACACCTCTGAGAAGCTCGACTCGGTTGTGGCAAAAGATGATGTCGCCGTGTTTAAAGGCATAGTGACAGAGCCGTTCGTGGGCCGCGTGATCTACGACGGCAAGCGCGTAGGCACTTTCGTGATCGAGGGAGGCGACGTGACAGTCACCGGCGGCGACGCTAAAGGCGGTAAATTAAATGAACTTCTCGACGACTTTCAGGTAAAAATATCAGCTCTTCAGCAGAAATACGGCGAAGCCAAGACCGAAGAGGGGCAAAAGGCCGTCCAGGATGAATACGAGGCGCTCTACTCGTCGATGATCGACCAGAATGCCGACAACCCCGTAGGCTATCTGCTGTTTTCCGACATGGCTATGGAGATGGACCGCGCCGAGCTCGATTCCGCTCTCGTGAAATATCCCAAAATGGCGCAATACCAGCGCATACAGAAAGCCGTCAGCTTCCTCGACCGCCAGGAAGCCACAGGCCCCGGCAAGATGTTCACCGATTTCGCTATCGAATACGACGGCAAGACCACCCGCCTGAGCGACTTCGTGGGCAAAGGCAACTATACGCTCGTCGACTTCTGGGCAAGCTGGTGCGGCCCCTGCCGCCGCGAAGCGCAAGGCACTCTCAAGGATATTTACAACCAGTATAACGGCAAGGGCCTCGACATCGTGGGTATCGCCGTGTGGGACGAGCCTGAGAATACCCTCCAGGCCATTAAGCAGATGAATCTCCCCTGGAAGCAGGTGATCAACGGCCAGACTATCCCCACCGACCTCTACGGTATTCTTGGCATCCCCTGCATCATCCTTTTTGATCCCGACGGCAAAATCGTCAGCCGCAATCTTCAGGGCGCTGAGCTCAAAGCATCGGTCGACGCCGCAATGGCCGGATTCACTCCCCGACCCGTGTTAACTGAAGAATAAGACCGCGCTATGCTGAAATTTGTCAGCGCGATATGGTTTAAGCGATGGCTTTACACCGGTATAGTCGTCGCTGCCATTTTATATCTTACGCTTGTGCCCCGCCCCCTCCCCCCCGATATGGATATGGACATCCCGGGGCTCGACAAGCTTGTCCACGCGATTATGTTCGGCGGCCTTGCCGGCACGTCTGTTATTGATTACGCCTATCGAGGTAATCACCGATTCTCATCGGTATCATTCAGGGCCGTCGCCGTCATCTGCGCTTTATCGGCATTATTCGGGGGCGCGATTGAGATTGCCCAGGACTTGATGGGCATGGGCCGCGGAGGCGACTGGCTCGATTTCATCGCCGACATCGCCGGAGCGGCGATCGGCTCGCTGGCGGCTGCGGGGATTCTGGGCAAATAGCCCTCCGACTAACCTGATTTCAACTCAAAAAAAACCGACTAAACGTACATTTTTATGAGAAAATTTCGCGTTTTAACTATCATATTCGCTTCTTTAATCATCATTGCTATCACTAAAATGTCGGCTCAAGCGCCCGAAACAGGCAAAGCCACATACTACGCCGACCGTATGCATGGCCGCCCCACTTCGAGCGGCACCCGCTACCACCGCGATAGCTTTTACTGCGCGCATCGCACCCTGCCATTCGGCACACTCGTCAGAGTCACCGATACCCAGACCGGGAAATCGGTGATCGTAAAAGTGATCGACCGCGGTCCGTTCGGCAAAGGTAAGGTGGTGGATCTTTCAAAAGCCGCTGCCCGCGAGCTTGGCATGCTCGGCAAGGGTGTGATAAGGATTGAGCTTGAAGTGGTCAACGACTCTATCAGCGCTACCCTCTCCGAGCCCGACAGCGCTAACCCCGAAGCGCTCGACTCTATCCGCATCGAGACCATCGTTCCCCTCGACGACGCCCCCTTAGCGCGCTGACATCCATTCGCTTATCGTATGCGTTGATGCGTCGAACACCGCCCCGACCTTAACAATTGGCCGGCCTCCTCCCTTATAGGGTAAATTCGCGTCAGCGGGCTATGATGCGCTGGGCGGTCGGGTCGTAAGTGATGTTGGGCGATGAAAACAGCCTTTCGATCGCGCCGGAGGCGGCTACCTCTTTTGTGGCCCCGTAGACCAGATGCGGGGTGTCGATCAGGGCTATATCGTCGGCTAAGGTCAGGGCGATGTCAAGCTCATGGGTGGAGAATACGATGCATTTCCCCTGCTCCGCGGCGAGACGCTTCAGCAACAGGCAGAGTNCATAGCGATTCGGGAGGNCGAGAAACGNCGTCGGCTCGTCGAGCACCACGGCCGGCGTATNCTGCGCGAGCGCGCGGGCNANCANCACGCGCTGACACTCGCCGTCGCTCATGCTNTCCATAGTTCGGNCGGCAAACCCNCCCATNCCTACCGCGTCAAGCGACCTCGCGACCACTTCGCTATCTTCGCGGCTGAGGCTTCCGGCCCATCCCGTATAAGGGGCGCGGCCCATGCCTACCACCTCCGAGCAGCGGAGGTTGGCCACCCTCACCCGCTCTGTCGTCACGGCGGATATCAGGCGCGCGCGCCCGGCTGAGCCGATCTCCGCGATATCGCGGCCGCAAATCTCTACTTTCCCTCCTATCGGCCGGTCAAGCCCGGTGATTACCCGCAGAAGCGACGACTTTCCCGCGCCGTTACGGCCGAGAAGCGCGATCAGCCTATGCGACTTCATGTCGGCGGTAGCCTGTTGAATGAGAAGTCGCCGCCCATGGCCCACGGTAAGATTCTCAAGCCGTATCATTGTTTTATTTTCAATACTATCCATACTACAATAGGTATGCCGAGCAGAGCGGCTACGGTGTTGACCGGGAGGATTAGAGATTTCGATACTATGTCGCAAAGCAGCATCATGGATATGCCTGTGAGAGCCGAGGCGGGCAGCAATATCCTGCAGTCGGCTTCGGCCCATAGTCGGCGCGCCACATGAGGAGCGGCGAGACCTATGAAGCCTATAGGCCCGCAGAAGGCGGTCACGGAGCCGGCCAACAGCGTGGTCGACAAGAACAGCAACGCTCGAGAGCGTCGCAGATTCAGCCCCATCGTGACTGCATATTGCTCTCCCAGAAGCAGCAGATTGAGCGGCTTAATCGCAGCTACAGCCAAAATAAGCCCCGCGACAGAGGCCGCGGCGAGAATTATCAGCTGATCTGAGGTCACATCGGCGAGCGAACCCATTGTCCATACCACGTATGCCTTAAGCGCATCTTCATGGCTGAGATACTGAAGTATCTGCACGATCGCGCCGATACCCGACGAAAACATCATGCCGAGTATCAGTATCACCATTATATCCTTTATGCGGTTGCCTACGGCGGCAATTACCGTGAGAACCAGCGCCGATCCTATAAGAGCAGCTCCGGCGACTCCGAAGTCACCGAGAAAGCCGAGCGCGTCGCCTATGCCGATGGCCGATGCGCCCAGTATAAACAGGGCTACCCCGAGGCTTGCCCCAGAGGTGATACCGAGCACGTAAGGCCCGGCGAGCGGGTTGCGGAATAGTGTCTGCATCTGCAGGCCGCTTACCGCCAAAGCCGATCCGGCGATGATGGCGACAATGGCTTTCGTAAGGCGTATGCCGCGTATTATTTTCACGGTCGAGGGGTCGGCGTCGCCGATCAAGGCGCGCCATGCCTCCCCTATCGTCAGGGCCGACGAGCCGGTGGTCATATCGACGACAAAGAGGGCGACTATTGCCACCCCCATTATCGTAAACATCAATCCTCGGCGAGAATTCATCAGTTTAGGTATTTTTTATCGTTTGGTTTTTCATTGCCGTTCAGCTGCAATCATTTGTACATGAATCGCTTGATCGACTGCTTTGGCGTTTTTTCAAAAGGCTCGTCGCGAAGCTCTATGCGCGTCACTTTGGAGTAGGCGGGAAGGTCGCGGTTGAGGGTCGTCAGATTATAGTCCATCAGCTCGTCGATTTTCTCGCGGCTCACATGAGCTTTTCTCGCGGCCTCATAGTCGGGATAAACCAGAGCCACGAGCTTGCCGTCGCGGTCGGTCACAACGCTTTCGGCCACAAATGGCAGGTGATTGAGTTTGCCTTCGATCTCCTCAGGGTAGATATTCTGGCCTGAGGGGCCGAGAATCATCGACTTGTCGCGGCCGCGGATAAACAGATAGCCGTCGGAGTCGAGCGTGCAGATGTCGCCCGTGTTCATCCAGCCGTCTTTGTCGAAAACGGCTTCCGTCGCTTCGGGGTTCTTGTAGTAACCTTCCATCACGTTCGCGCCTTTCACCCACAGCACTCCGGCCACATTCTCGGGATCGGGAGAGTCGATGCGGGCCTCCATGCGGTCGACGATTTTGCCGCAAGAGCCCTGTTTCTGCGTGTCCCAGAAGCAATAGGCGATAAGCGGTCCACATTCGGTCATGCCGTAGCCTACAGTGTAGGGGAAGCGTATTTTGAGAAGGAAATTCTCCACTTCCTTGCTCAGAGCCGCCCCGCCGATTATAAGCTGCTTCAGATTGCCGCCAAATGCCTCAATCATCTGAGCGCGCACTTTATCGTAAATCTTGCGATTAATCAGCGGCAGTTTGGTCAACACCTTGATTAGAGGCTTATTGAGCGTCGGGAACACCTTGTTGACCACAATCTTCTCGATAACCAGGGGAACAGTGACCACCATTTTGGGCTTAATCTCGGCGAAAGCGTCGAGAAGCACTTTGGGCGAGGGCACGCGGCCGAGGAAAGTGATGTGACAGCCCTTAAGCAGAGGGAATATCAGCTCCACAAGCAGCCCGAACATGTGGGCCAGCGGGAGCATCGACACCATGCCGTCGCCCGGACGGTAAAAATGGATATTGTCGGTAGCGAAGCGGGCGTTAGACCATATGCTGCCGTAGCTGAGCATTACGCCCTTCGGCTGGCCGGTAGAGCCTGAAGTATAGTTGATGACCGCCACGTCGTCGGGCGTGTCGGCGAAATATGTTTTATCGAAATTATCCTTATTGACGCCGTCGGGATAGGCGCGGGCCATTATTACATCGAGATTGTCGGAGGTGGTTTCTATTACCTTTTCGCGCACTTTCCAGGGGCGCCATGTCTCTATGTCGAAAAATCCGAGCACATTAGGCATAGCCTCTACATTGAGCGATTTGCGCGTGTGGTCGTCGACAGCGAGAGCCACAGCGTCCGAGTGGGTTACGAGATGCTCTATAGCGTCGGGCTTAAACTCGTTGAGGATAGGCACGGCGATTACTCCGTAGGTAATGCAACCGATGAATTGCATAGCCCAGTGCGACGAGTTTTTAGCGCATATCGCCACTTTATCGCCGGGGTGAATACCGTCGGCTATGAAAGATTGGTGCATTCTCGCGATATGCCATGCGAGGGTTCCATAGGTGATTGTGTTGCCCTGATGCAAATCAGAGAGCGCCGGCACATCCCAGTTGCGGCGTATTGACGATGCGAGGTCGGTTACCACCGACTCAAATTTTTTATTCTCTTTTTTATTCTCTTTGCCCATAATCAGGAGATTTTTTCAAAGTTCGATAAGCTTTTCCGATTGTTCGGGGAGCGTCTGGATTGTTGAAACGCGAACTTACTCTGACTATATAACACCGAAATTATGGAGAGAGTTTAATCGAGTAGTAAAAGAATTGGCCGCCGCGCGCTATTTCAGGCGGAAATAGTAGCCGGCGGTCACCGAGATTGAGGAGTTGCGCGAGGCGCTGAATGTGTCTTTTTTGCTTGCGGGAAAGAGATTGCCGAGGCCGAAGTAGTAGCGCGCCTCGACAAAAACCGAGTGGTTGCGGCTGATGAGGAACTCGCCGCCGAGGCCGGCCGTGATGCCGTAGTCAAACTTGTTTTTCACCGGCGTGACCATCTGCTCCGTCATGCGGTTGTGTGAAGGGAATCCGGCAACCGTCGACGGATTGCGGTAGTCAAAATTGGCTGTCGTCGACTCCGACAGCATGAAGCTTACCTCAGGGCCGAGGTTGAAGAAGCATTTAGCCCGCGGCTTGCCGAAAAATATGTGGGTCATTATCGGCAGCGACACATAAGTCAGATGCCTCTGATAGTCAAACGGAGCCTCCTCGAAGTCTTCTTTCCACCCTCGCTGGGTGATATTAAGCTCGGCGAGAATACCTACATGACGCTCCTCGGCGAAGCGAAACGACACGCCCCCGGTAAATCCCTTGCCGAAAGCCTGGCGCACGCTCGGGCTGAACGACACTTCGGAGAGCGTCATTCCGCCGTGCGCTCCTACCCACACGTGAGGCACGTAGTGGGTTTGCGCCTTCAACGCCGCGGCGACTATGACGGCGACTATGACGACCAGCAGCCTTCTCATAGGTAAATGATTTGCGGCGAAGCGGTGTCGCTGAATTTAACGAGCACTACCGACGTGTTGACCAAGCCGGGGATATTACTGTCGCTGAGGTCGTAGGTCGACTGCAGCCCGGTGTGGTCGGCGTGATTTGAATGGAAGTCGCCGCCGTTGCGTCTCATGCCGTTCATTATGAACATTCCGGAGTCGTAGCCCATCAACGCCATCGATGGCGCTCCGTCGATCATGTCGCGCGAGAAGTTTTCCTTAAAGCTCTCCTTCACGCGCTGCGTTTCGGCGTTGGATTCATCTTCAAAAAATCGGCTGTAGATCGTGGCGTGGAGTTGGTTGAGCTGATTGCGGAGGTCGCCTCGGAAGGTCACCCACTGCGGGTAGCCGAATATCGAAATGTCGGAGCTGACCGTAGAGGCCGAGCGAAAATCCTTAATCGCCGGAGCGATTTTGGCAAACTCCGCTCCCGTGCTCGATGCCGGCACGAAAACGTATGCCGCATTATTCGACAGCTTCGACAGGTCTTTGGCGGTCAAGGCGTTGGCGTAGGTGATTTCCTCATAGGGTATGGAGTTGGCTTTAAGGCGCGCCTTGAGCGAGTCTACGAAGTCGGCCATATCGGCCTCTGCGCCTGTGCGGGCTATGAACACCGGCGTGCGGCCGTTGTTCTCGACCAGAAAAGCGTCGATCGCCTTCGCCTGCATCTGCTCCTTCGGTATGTTCATCTGCACCACGTTGGAGTAATCGTTCTGGAGTGTGCTTCGGGTGACGAACGGATTGAACACAAACGTTTTCACCGGGTTTGACATATCAGCTATAAGTCGCAGCTGCTTATCGTCGTTGGGGGCGATGATCGCCTCCACGTCGTCGAAGTATGAGCTGCTCATCAGCGCCTTGATCGTGTCGGGGTTGGCCGCCGAGTCAAACACTCGTATGTTGATTCTGTCTCCTGAGTCTTTGAGCTGGTCGGCGGCAAGAAGAAGGCCGCGGTAGAAGTCGAGATACATAGCGGTTTCGCGACCCTTTGTCTCTCCGTTGAGCATGAATGGGAGTATAACGGCCATGTTGTACTGCTCTTTGAGCGGCACTATGAACTCAGCGTCGGCTTCGGCTTCCTCAAAGGTGTATAATTCGTTGCCGTTCTGAAACCCTTCGACATCGATGTCGTCGGTCGACAGCATCTCGTGGGCCGAAGGAGTGGCGGCGTAGCGCTCGTCGATGACCGGAGTTGATTTAGGCTTTGTTTTTGCGGCAGCCGCGCCGTTCTGAAGCTCGCGCGTGGCTTTTGCTGTTTCGGGTGAGGGTATGATAATAGTCTCTCCGGCTTGATAATTGAGAGCGTCGAGACGCGGATTGGCTCGCAATATGTCGTCGACTGTGATGCCGTTCTCCTCAGCGATGCGATAGAGGGTCTCGCCTTGTCCTATCTTGTAAGTGCCGTCGTCATTCACGCCTTTCTTCTCCGCCGGGGCGATCGGCGCCTCTTGCTTGGCCGAGCCGGGGCGTATGATGATTATTGAGCCGGCCTTCACGCCGTCGCGCACCGAGGGGTTGAGCTCAATGAGGCTGTCGATGCTTACGCCGAATTTCTTGCTGATACCGTAGAGGGTTTCCCCGCTCTCGACGCGGTGAGTCATAGGCTCCTCGGCCATGGCTCGCAGCCCGGCCGAAGCGATTGCCGCGGCCATTATAGCGGCAGCTACTGAGATTTTGAGATTGTGCAGTTTCATATCATATCAATGATTTGGCGAAGCCGGTTTCCTCCCGCGGATACTTTGCCTTCCACCCCGCGAATATTCATGAATTGACACTGATTATAAATTACTTTCTTTCAACAATCTGTGAGAATCCGTCGGAATCCGTCGGTTAAGATGCAGCGGTGCGGGCGTCTTCACGAAAAGCCAATTTGACGCGAAGTTACGCGCTTTACCCCAAAAATCAAACCGATAACCCCTAAATTTGCAAAAATCACCCCGCAATCATGTTTTTGCAGGTTCAACTGGCAAGTGCAAAATTAGCGATTTGTTTGAAGAATTCCTCTTTAGGGGAAGAGAAACCGAGTTTTTTTCTAGGTCTGAGGTTTAATTTTCGACCGACGTTCCTAATAAACTCGTCAGAGAAGTCGTTGAAATTAGATTTCTTAGGGATGTATTGCCGTATTAGTTTATTGACATTTTCAACGGCGCCT